>Ga0123356_10001671_pt1 | contig 24286 bp, 29 predicted proteins | sample TergutEmb28metaG_2_FD_92546 | JGI IMG/M metagenome (GOLD analysis project Ga0123356, IMG submission 92546) | Embiratermes neotenicus P3 segment gut microbial communities from Petit-Saut dam, French Guiana - Emb289 P3 | ecosystem: Host-associated > Arthropoda: Insects > Digestive system > Gut ...
TAGTAAAATTACCGTCAACTATCAATTTACCACCGTTGATGTTTAGTGTTCCTTGTGCATATTGTGGGAATATCACATCCCCCTTGACCGTGACTGTCTGTCCGTTTAAGTTAAGTGTGCCACTGTTAATAAATAATGTACCTATCGTTGTTTCTTCAAAAAAAGCTAATTGTGATGTAACAGTCAAGTTCGTAGATAAAGATAATCGCTTGCTTTCATCAACTACCTCTCCTGAAGCATCCTTTGCTATAACATGAATTATGTATGTTTTAGCTGGATTTAATCCCGTAATAACATATTCGTTACCTACAAAACTCTCGGTAACAAGTTCAAAATCACGATATATATCGTATGTTACACCTGCTCCGTCCCATGATATAGTTAAAGTCGTATCCGTTCTTGATTTCTCTGATAAAAATAGAGTATACTCATTTTCATCTTCTTCATTTGGATTAAAAGAAAGCATTTGTAAACCCATATCAGGCGGCGAAGAAAGAGAATCCTCCCAATTAATATCACTATTGTCCAATAATAACTCGGCATCGGGAGGTGGACATAACGATATTAGTATTGTAATCGCCAGTATAGCTGATATTAGAGTTTTAAGTTTCATGGTTTTTATAGTCCTTTCAAAATCCTTTTTATTACATAAGTAAAATCAATGATAGTTAGGTACTATTTTAAATAGGATTCATTCCTACCGTCAACATAGGTATAATAAAATATCAAAAAAAACGAACTAAGTGTTGATTTGCATAAAATAACCGGAAATTATGTGTTTTTATAGCACGAGGATAAAAGCCTGCCCACCATATCACTATCCTTGAACCTTACCGCCCTCACCTCATTCAAGTTCCCACAAAGCACATCCTTATGAACATCACATGCATCCTCATCAGCGTCCACAACGACTGTGTAACCTAACCCGTTAAGATACCCATGAGTTGAGGCGGTATGGTGAAGTTCTTTCCACCCCACCCCGCAACAGAGGAAAACCATATCAACATCTCCGAAAACCTCAAGTTTATCGGCGTTTTGGTGAACGTCACCGCAATCGAACACAACGAGGTTGTAACCATCAACCCCGTCAGCGTTCTCGCCAATGAAAACATCCACACCGTTTATAGTGATATAACCCTCTTTCTCCTCTGCTGAGAAGTATTTACGCATGAACTCTTGTTCTTTTGCTGCATCTTTACAGCATAAAACCAATGCAGCTTTACCTTTATGCCCAGCAACATACTTGCATAAGCTCATTGCAAAGGTAGTCGCACCTATACGCCGTTGTGAACTGAAAACAGTAACAGTCCGTGATTCCCCCGAAAAATCGGGTTTATCCGCTTCACGTCCATCAGAACTAGTAACAGTTTCCTCTGTCAGAACAAACCTGTTGTATTTCTGCTCGGATAATCCTGATGTAATAGCTTCTGTTAAATCTGTCTGCATTAACTTACAAACCTCTGCCTCGGTTACATTATCATACCTCGCTATAATATTAGTGAACCCTACTTTAACAAGTCGATGAAGAAACAAATTCCCCGCCATTAGTTTATCACAATAAACGATTATAACCGCTTTATCATGCTTTTCCTGTAATTCCTTAAGCAGTTCTATAAATTCATCGCCTTGTTGATTAAACTCTTGAAAAGCAGAAACATCAAGTATTATATGCGTTTGTGCCATGTAGTTCTTTAAATCAGTATTTACAAAGCGTTTTAAGCTCCAGTTTGACCCCGATTGTACGCGAGGTTCATGTTTAATCCCCGTGAGAGCCTTTTTAAGAATCCCCTCGTTCTCTTTGGTTGCTATCAATAATGGTTTTATCATTTATTTACCTCCACTTGCTCACTATCACACCGAACACCCGCTGTGATTTATCACTGTACTTTTTTACGATTATAATAACCCTGTCGCCTATTTCAAAATCCTCATCGTTTTGGAATTCGGAATAGTTGCACAAGCAATCATAATCATCTTCCAACTTACAGAAAATCGAACCTTTATACTTCCCCGTTATAACAGAAGTACGGCGGCAGTTTAACGGATGACGTTTCTGTAACCCTATATACGGGTGCGGTTTAGCGTCACGTACCGATACACCAAGTTCGTCATCTGCCTTACTCACATGGGTTATAACCGCCGGAAGTGTTTCCCCCGTGACGTATTTTAACCGAAAATCAGAAACTATTGAATGACACAACTCGCTGCGTTTTAACCGCAGGTCAAATCCGTTTACCTCAACGAGTATTGTCTTAGTCCCTACTGCAAGGACATTACATTTAACAAGGTCGCCTGCTTTCGGTTTAGGTCTGCTGTTAAAAAACTGCTTCCTCTTTATTTTAGTAGCCGCTACCCTTGAAGCAACACAGACATTGTTTTCCCTGTCAATTTCTTGTATCACGAAATCAATCTTTGCACCAAGCAGGTTTCTTGTCACGTTTTTTGGTATATTATCGGTATTATCTGAATTAGTCCACATTAGTTTCTCGGGAATTAGGATTTTAACTCTAAATGGTATTACCACCACCGCAAGCATTTTCCCGCTGTTTTCATTATTTTCGCTATTATCATCTTTTTCTTTTAGTAAATAACTGTCAACCCCCATAACCTCCCCCGATAAAAGAGAACCTGCACGGTATGAAGCATAGATAGCGTTCCACTCGGCACGTTCCTCGGGCGATAAGTCCTTATCGAGTTTTGCTGTGTTTGTTTTATTAAAATTCATTTTACATTAACCTCCTGTGTCCTGTAATAGTTGTACTTGCCGTCCTCTTTAACAGCAATGACATAATCGTTTAAATGCGGACAGTGAAAATCCTTATCTGCGGTTATGATTATAACCACTGCATTATCTTCACATAACCGCAAATCCGATACATTTTCATCCCTGCATACATAGAACTTACGGGCTTTACCTTTCATTAATTTAGAAAACATGACCATAACAGGATGGTTTCCTTTATTAAACCCTATTATGTTTCTGCTCCAAAAATCCTGTAAAACCTGTACAGCTTCCCGCATATACGGATTAGACTCGGTATACGGCAGATGGAATATATTATCTTGTTCATAGATTAACCGCATACGAAGAATCCTGTTCATATCTAAGTTGGGGTTGCGTTTAGGGAATTCTTTCTTCAAAAAGAAATATAGTTGGTCACGTTCAAGTCCGTTGAACATTCGGACAAGTTCCAAACATCGTTTCATTGGTTTTGCTAAAATCATAATTTTTCTCCCTCCACATAATACTGGTCTATTTTACTTGATTTGTCCGATTTACTCGTACCGGCTAACATCTCAAGTTCGTTTTTATCGGTAATCAATGTCCTTTCTTTTGAAATAACAACTTGCTTTCTAACCGAGCCGTAACCTTTCGTGAATTTTTCCGGTTCAATGTCGTTTATTAAATCGGGTTTACCCCTCCATTTCGGGATATAATCGGTTACTTTAGAATAACTTAATTTATTAAACGCCGGATGCTCGTCCGGTGTTATTTTATTAAGCTTAAGTGGTTTTTGACCGCGGACTAATACAATACTTTCCTCGGAATTCAACCTCCTTACTTCATCAGGGAGCATTAAAGCCCTGCCTGTGCTGGTTTTGTTATGGGTATACGGTCGTGTTGAGTGAAGAACAGGTGAGAATAACGGGGTCATCGGGATTACCGAATTATTGACCCGAACCGTCATATCACCGCATTGTTTCGAGATAAACTCGGCGGTCATCTGGTCGTTACACCCTAAGAATAACTGACAGTCGCAGTTACCGACAATTTCCTGCCATTCGGTTCGTTGGTATCGGTCGGCGAGCTGGGCTATGCTTTGAATGATAATCTGAATGTTAATTCCCCTCGAACGTGCGGTAGACAGCACTTTCTTAAAGTCAAACAGTTTACCGCAATTACAAAACTCATCTAAGACCACATTTACTGAAACAGGAAGTTTTCTGTTCACACCATATTTACGTGCGTAATCCGAAAGTCTGACAAACATCAAGGAGAAGAACATTGAGGACATAAACTCCATACTGCTTTCTTGGTCGGATATGACACAGAAGTAAGCACATTTCTGTTTCCCGGGCAGTTCTAAATCTATATCGTTATACATCGTAATCCTGTCAACTAACCTGTCTTGAAACACGTTCAGCCTCGAACCTAAGCCGATTATGATATTCCCTAATATCTGTGGATTAGCCTGCTTAAAAATCCCGTAAGGCGGCAGGGCAGGGTGTCCTTTCGGCAGTTTCTTGAACATGGTATCAAACGCAGCTATGTTATTGGTTGCAAGCATGCGGTATATAGTCCCTATAGAACGTTGTTCAATCGGGAGTGTATTATTAAACTCGTCTGTCTGCGTTGAAACATAATGTAATAACGCCATAAGCAGGTTTTTCTCGGACTTTTCCCAGAAATCCATCTTTTCTTTCACGTTACTCGTGTTGTTAATGATTATTTCTGCTATGGACTGAACTAAGTTAGAATCATTTTCAAGGACACTGAAACAGTTCATACCGTCCGAGTTTTCCTTGTCAAGCAGATTGAACACTTTAACTACATAGTCTTTGTTCCTTAGATAATCAGAAAAAGCCTCGTAAAACTCGGATTTCGGGTCAACTAAAATTATGCTCTCGCCTCTTTCTGCTGCTTGAAAAATAAACGGTTTAACAAACCCTTGCGACTTACCCGTACCCGGAGCACCATAGACAATAATATTGTTGTTCATACCGACACGTTCTTTAATCCCGACATATGTTTTCCCGCTATTATAATCAAAACCGAATTTCATCGGCGTATCGAGTTTCCCTAACAAAGTAGTCTGCGTGTCTTTAATCTCACCTGTGTCGAATACAAAACCGAGTTCTTTTGAAGAAACTACTTCCTTAGCAGAAAGCCAGCATGATGTTCCGTGTGTACCTTCGGGGAGAATCTCAATCCCTCGTTCCTTATCCTTAATCGTCTTATACCCCGACAACAACGCATATCCCTTTTTTGTGAACAGACAATACATAATTACAGCAAATCCGATTACAGCAATCCCTGTGGGTGTAAATATGGCGAGTATGTTCTTTATCGGGTTAAATTCCAATAACATTAGTTCGGTCTGATTAAACGTATTACTTATACCGTTATGTATACTGTTAATAAACATACCCGCTATATATACCCCGATAAGCATTAAACTTATGAATTTCTTAGACTTGGCTTTTTCTTTTATTAGTTTTAGGAATTGTTTTAACAACCACACCACCTCCCTCCTTAGTTTTATACTGTTCTGTACTCCTGTCCTGTGGTTTGGGTATACCCAAAACCTCAAACGATTTCTCTGCTTCAATTGCATAAATGACGGCTTTACGGTTATTTAACAACACTCTTAATGCAGGCAGTTGTTCTTTAAGTACCAGAATATGCAGGTTATTTACTATCTTCAAAGCCGTTTCCAAACGCTTCACATCAAAGTCAATGAATACGATAAGGTATTTACCGTTGAATGATGCGTCTAAGAAATCGGCATTTACATAACAATAATCCTCTTCGAGCATATCCCGTGCTAATTTTTCCTTATAATCCTCTGTTAGCATAATCCGAAGCTGATTACAACCTGTATCGTTCATCGAAACAAGACATACAGGTGAGTTAAACCGTTCTATTGCTTGCTCGAACCCGCAGATACGCTTTTCTGTCGGTGATTGTTTAACAATACCCTCTGCCATCTCGTCCAAATTTCTGCCCGAAACATAAAGGATTTTTACCGGGGTGTTCGCACTGATGATTTCACGGGTGAATATATCCTCGTCAGTCTGCGGATAGAATGTTTCTGTCGGGTTTGATATATTGTACACAGCGTAAGTAAACTCAACTGTGTAAAGTAACCCGATAAACTTAGACATGCCTAAAACATTAGAGTAGTTATTACCCCGCAATACACTTGTGGGAAGATACCGGAGTTCGAGTATTTCTCTCGGAATATCCTCTGAAAACACATTAATATCCATGCTGTTAAAGAATAAGGCAACCTGTGTACTCTGCATACGCCGTTCTAACATCCGCATATACCCGGCAGAACGTGTTTCAATTTCTGCAGGAATTCCCGCACTTAATAAAACCTCTGCTCCTGCCTTGGTAAGCCGTAAGCTTGTTTTTGCCCTGTTCAGTTTCAAGTATCCCAAATCCAGTAACGTGTTTAACATATACCGCTCTGTATTCAGAATTTCTGCCGGAGCGTCCTTATACACGCTGATTACTCTTAACGACTCCATTTCTGCCTTACTGATTAACATTTAACAACCCCTTTCCTAATACCTTGCTGTTTTTTAGATTTGTTCCCATATTATTACCTCATAACCCCGCATTTCAAGTGATTTTGAACCCGTTGCTGTTTTAATGAGTGTGTTTTATTAAATAATTATGTGTTTTTCATAATTTGGCAACGGGTATTTCTGTTAAAATGCAAGATAATGCAGTGCGAAGTCCACAATATCCTCAATCGGAATTACATAAATATCACAGTGCGGGTCACTTGAATTATCTACCGTAAACAACCCCAGTGACATAGTGAATTGGTTATCGTCCTTAAACACTCTTCCTTTTAATGCGTTCGGGATTGCTCTGTACCCTTTATTATCATGGTCATATGAAGAACCGTTATCTGGACTTGTATGTTCGATAATCGCCACAAATGCCTGCTCATATTCCGGTAAGTACCCGAGATACCCCGTATAACAGTCTAAAAGGTTGGTTACCGCATGGGAAACCAGCTTAATCCCCTCAAGGTTGTTCGCCCCGGGCAAAAGCGTTTCTAAACGCAGATGTAACCAATTGTCGTTTATCATCTCAACTGTTCCGCTGATTGCTGACAAATTACTCATTTAATAAAAATCTCCTTTCCAAATCCTCTCTGTTAGTCGTGATTAAATCGTACTCTGTCTGACTTGAACGAAATTCGACGTTAATTCTATTACGTCCCGTGCATAACAATCCCTGCCCACGTCCATTACGGATAATCTGCAGTGTTTCTTCATCGGATAAAGCGAGGTACTTTTTAACTGTCTGTGCTTCGTCTTCTTCTAATTGCAATATAATCTTAGTACGGCAGTTGTTCAGAATACCTTTCCCGTATTTACCGTCTGCGAGTGCGAAAAAGTCTACTAAGTCCTGTGTCGCTGCAACAGCCATACCGCCTAAACCCCTGATAATCTTGAATATTTCAAGCACAAAGTCGGCGGCAAGTTCGTTTGCACCTGAGCCAATCAGTTCCCAGACTTCATCAAGACAGACAGCTTTTTTAGTGATACGGGATTTCTTCGCCTCATCCCAAACAAAGTCAAGAGCGAGGAACATTCCGAGAGGCAGAAGTTCCTTACCCATTTCACTTATGTCAAGAACGATATATTTATTGTTTAAATCAACATTCGTCTGACCGCCGAGCCGTGACGCCGAACCCGACACAAACATACTTAACGCCAACACTAAACCTTTACATTCCGGCTTTTCAGACAGAACACCGTGCAAGTCTTTAAGAGTAGGCATTGTCTTTATTAAACGGTCATTATCATAAAGACTTTCATTGTCATGTGTTATCCCGAAGTTTACATATGTTTCAATAATCGCCGCATCAAGCAGTAGTTTCTCCTCAATAGTAATTGCGGGGTATAACAGGGAGAAGAATATATGCAGTTTTTGTGCCTTATCCGCCAAAACCGAGTCGTTTCGGTTGTTACCGCCGTCAATGTCCATTGAAGTTCGCCGAATTTCCATTATATTAATACAATCAGACGAACCCGGAGACAGCTTTATATATTTCCCGCCGATTGCTTCACACGCCTGACGGAATTCCCAACCTTTTAGCGGGGCGATAATAAATACCTGTACCCCTTGCATGCGTAACCGCATGGTTAATAACTGGAGCAAAAACGTCTTACCAGAACCCGACATTCCCATAATAGAAAGATTGGCGTTACTGTATTTCACTGTATCAAAGAAATCCACTATAACCGTTGAATTGTTATGTCTGTTAATCCCCATTAACGCTCCTTTTTGGTCGCACAACTCGAAACTTGAGAAAGGGAACGCTCCTGCAACCCCTGTTGTAAGCACGTTCCGCCTTGACATTCTCTTAATATCACTGTCAAGCGACAGTAACGGCAGGGAAGATATATATGCCTCACATTGCTTATAACCGGCACGTCTAACCGTAATATCCATAGCGGTACACATGGTTTCGGTATACGCAATCCGTTTTCTGAGCGTTTCCTCATCATAAGCGGTAACTTCAATCAATGTGTGCATATAGTAGAACTCTTCGCCTTTGCGGTTCATTTCGTCCTTGATATACATTCCCGAGCCTATTGCATCATCAAGCTGTTCAAAGTCCATCCTTGTATCACTTACATCACGCATACGGGAACGGTTAATCATAGTCAGCTTTGATATTTTAGGCAGGATTTTCTCTTTTCTCAGTTTTTCTACCGAGAAACTAAACGAAATCCCGTCACCCGCTTCCACGAACGGAGCAAGCCACGCCATACTGTTTTGAGTGTTATACCCATAACCCGCAACATACAGGTATGAGTAATACACACCGTCAACGACTATATACTCCTTGTTTGTAATATCAACCGCCGACGGCTTTATTCTGCTGATTTCGGATTTAAGATTAGACGATACTCTCTGTTTATTTAGCAGGTTGATTAGAAAATCATCAGAATTCTCGTGCCTGATAATCTCTAATCCACAGTAATCAAGGTAGCTTATTGCATTGTTTACACCATCATTAAGACTATGTAAAACCATTTCATAACTCATTTCACCATTATTTTCATGCTGAAACACAAGGAAAAACCTATGTGTAATCGCTTCATTAACAGCTAAGTAATTAACAAGCTCGGCGTTTTCGTAAATCATCTCACGGCAGTTAGGGGTTTCTTCTCTGTCATGTAACCGTTCCATATTATCGCAGTATGCGGCTATATCGGCTTTACCTGTTTGAACGATGATTTGCAGGTTGGATGGTGCAATTTTCAAATAACTCGCAAAATAGTGGATTATATTCTGCTGCTCTATGTGGCTTTTCAGATAGAAATTCACGGGCAGAACCTCCAAAACCTTTATATATCGGTTATCGGAGGTGATTATAACCCCGTTGCGAATGTCCTTAACAGGCAAAAATCCCTGTGAACTGTCATCGTTCACAGGGAGGTCGAATTCGGGTTGTTTTCCGAAGATTAAAGATTTGATATTAGGGATTTTAAAGTTGGAATTCTTGAAATTGTGGATTTTTAGGTTAATGCCCTTTTTCTTGGTTACTTTTGAGTTTAGTTTTAACATTATTCCTCCATAAATAAAAGTACAGCCGATAATGCAAGTAATGCATTCCGGCTGTTTGTGTTAATTTGGTGTTTTTAATCAAGAGATTTTAGATAAGTTTCAATGGCGTTATAGAACTTTCTTGCGTTTTCGAGTTGTTCTTTTGTTTCTTCCTTTGATATGACGAAGAAATCCTCATAATCTGCTTCACCACGAATAGTAAAGAGCATTTTTATTATTTTTGATAATTCCTCGTCAAAAACACTTGTTTTAATGTACAATTCTCTGAATTTTGATATTACTGTTGAATGTTTCTTGTAATCAAGCCCATTAAGAGCCAAAACCGCTCTCATTGAATGGAATACAGCGTAATATGAGCGGTTTATAGACGACTGATAATCTTCTATGGATATTAAGCTCTCGGAACTGTTTAAATTTCGTTTAGCAGTATCCAAACGATGAATTGATAATGCTTTCTTATCAATTTTATCCATTTACAACAATCCCTTCATTTATAACATTCTGGTAGAAAGGTACTGCATTTTTAAATCTCTCAAACGTATAATTATCTTGTAAATGAGTAGAAATCACAACATTATGCTCTAAATCTAACCAATGCGTGGCATCACATATACGTGAACGATACGGATATATTTCAGATTTATCCATGTCAACCTTAATCATTACATCAATATCGGAATCATCATCGTTGTCTCCGCGGGCGTATGAGCCATACAGAATCACATCGACAAGTTTATCGCCGAATATATTCTCAGCTTCCCGTCGTATAGTTGTTAGAATAGTTGTTAATTGACTTTGTGTGCACATAGAATCACCGCCTTCGTATTATGATTATACAATATATTTTTTATCTTGTCAATCAAAATTTCATAACAGCTCTGTTCTTCCGCCATTTCCAATATACCCTGACAAAGTTTAACAAACTGTAATCATGTATCCCCATTAGTGCAAACCCGCCTAACGGTACAATAATAATCGCAGAAATCACAATGTTCACGGTAATCGCAAACGGCAGGCAGAACAAAAGCAACGCCAACAACGGCAGGCACAGCACCGCCGCTTCAATAAGGTTGCGAACCTCGAATAACCCGAGGATTTTCCCCGCTTCAGTATAATTCGCAGGGATTATAACAATAATTGGTTCCATATAATTAATCTCCTTCATAGTTTTGATAGTCGCCTGATAAAACCGAGTGCATAAACCCCGCCCACATTACCTGCTGTTCGTCAAACCCGAAATAGCTCATTATTTCGTACGGTTCTATAAACTCAATGTCTAATATCCGGGTTATGACCAAAATCAACGGTGTAGTACGAGTAGCTTCGATTATATCAATAACCGTGTCAATGATACTGTACACAATTATTCCGGTAAGAAGTTCTAATGTCCCCTCTAATGTAATATTGGCAGGGTCGTTCCCGAAATACACCGAATGAAGAGAGGCGTACCACAAAACATCTATAAGGATACCGTTTACCTCTATATCCCTCGTAATGTCAAGCCTTATCCTATCCCCGTAATCGCTGTAGTCGAATACCGGGTCAATGAAACCACCATTGAAATCCTCCTCAAGTTCAAGAAGATACCTGTTGGCTTGGTACATATAATCCTTGTAAATAACCGTGGTGTAATCCTGTACAAATTCATGTGTAACCTCGTTGCTTGGGATAATTTCGTTCATGAAATTGTCTATTAACATAGCGGGTAGGCACATAAAAAGGATTATAGGAGCGATTATCAAAAATATGACTATTGCGATTAACTGAGGCAGAATCTGAGCCGCCGAAACAACCGCTCCAGCATAATTCTGAGCGATTATATCCGCAACAAGTTTAACTGCGGTTTTTATGAAATGTGCGAGTTTAACGGCTTTTTCAACCATACTTGAACTATTCATTGCTTTTCTCCTTACTGTCAGTAATTATTTCGGGCGTTTCAGACTTTACAGAAACAGGTTCAACATCGTTTTTGCCATTTATGGCTGAAGTCTGCGAGTTCTTAACCGGCTTCGGGAATTGCGGCGGCATATTTTTGCCATGTTTAACATTAGTCTGTGAGTTTTTTGTTTGACCTGCAGGAACACTGTTGTTTTTGCCATTTCCTACAGAAGTCACATTAGGACTGTTTTTGCCATCTTTTACAATAGCTGCTGAAGAATTATTTTTGCCATTGTTGACAATGCCTTGATTTCCTCCGCTTGTCTTCAGACTGTCTGCGATTTTCTGTGCCTTATTGTTTTTGCCTTGATTAACCGTACTGCTTTGCAATGATACAGGTGTGACCGCCGATTGACCCGCTGATACACTATTAACCTGTGCTGATTTCTGTATATTCGCCGAGTTTGCAGAATTACTTGAATTAGCCGCATTAACGCTTGTGTTACTCCCCGATGAATTACTGCTCCCGAAACGATTAGTGTTGATTCGAGTCGGTGACGTCACAGGTGTTGGCGTAGAAGCTGACATAAGTGTTTTCTCGGGAACTTTGCTTTGGTTGCTATTCATATTTCGCCCTCCTTGATTGGCATTATTGTTAATGTTACCGTTAATCGCACTTCTTTGTGAACCGAATAACGGTTTCTGCCCGTTAGCATTGCTGTTTGCAGTTTGTGAAGCATTTTGACTGCTGTTTGCATTATTCAGTGATTGATTATTAACTGCCGTCCCGCCTTGAATATTATTTGAATTACAGCCGCTGTTAATGTTTTTACCGCTTGATTTATTTGCCGTACTGCCGCTTTTACTGAAATTACTCGTTTTTGCTTCTGAAACAGATTTATTAATCGCAGTTCGTGCCGCAAGCACCATTAACGCCATAGCACCGCCTCTCCCGGGGAGCGATTCCCCTGTGATAACGGGGTTAAGACCGATACGGGCAACCATTCCGTCTGCTTTTTGTGCCATTTTTGCCAAAGCGACAATTAATATAGTCCACGGGATAATTGTCACCTCTGTAGGCGTAGTGCCAAGTACGCTTAGTATCAGCTTCAAAAACATGACGTTCAATATCATCATAAGTACCATTGAGGCATACATTCGTATAAACCCTTTCGCTAAGTCTTGTGTTGCTTTACTCCCACCCAACGCAAACCCGAGTGGAGCAACAAGCATCAGAACACAAACCACGACATACCTTTCCCCGATAACAAAGAACATCTTGATTAACTGCCACCCGATTAAAAGTCCGATTATGATTACCAAAACCCAAGAATACTCTCCAAGTGAGAAAAATATATTCGCATCCGGCATGGTTATAAATATAAACGAGGGAATTCCCATAAGGTTGATAATACCGCTGCCTAAATCCAGTCCTATATTAAGTATCTGTCTGCTCAAGAGCAATAATAACCCCCATACTCCTGTTCTGATAAGTAATGTAGCGGGGTCTTCAGCTTCAAAGCCTAACCCCGCCATCATGCTCTTCATCGCTTGGAACACAAGGTTTCCAAGCAGTAACGCCCACCCTGCCGCAGTAAACACGTCGTACATGGTTATTACGGCGGGAGCGTATTTCTCAAAAAACTCAATATCCGTTGTCATAAGCTGTATAAAAGCGTTCGCGATAAACGACAGGCAGTTCACGAATAACGCATAATGCCATTCATACAGGCTTTGGAAAATGCCGTTTAGAATTGTAACCGCCTCCATTCTATAATAATTCTTGTGATTTTCATGGGGTTAGTGTGTTCAGCCCTGAGAACAATGGCACAATGTATGCAATGAACGCACCTATCCCGTTAATCACCGCCCATGCTATCCAGATTCTTTTAAGCCAGTCGAACGCTTGGTCTACCTTGTGCTGGTTGTTTGACATTTTTGCACCGAATACGGCAACCGCACTCATTAACCCGGCTAACACAGTAGAAATTCCCGCAATCCCCGTGTACACATCTCTGATTATCCTGTTTGCGGCGGTAAAAATATCTTCAGTGGCATAAACTTGTACAGACAGCATGAGTGCAAATATGAGGCAGGTATAAGCTGTAATGGCAGTTTTCTTTATTGTCTTTGCCCTAATCCTCATCATAACCCAATCCTTCCTCTTCCTCATAATTCTGTTCCGGTTTTTCTTCTGTATCGGGTATGGGTTCTGTCTGTGATAAACTTTCGATAAATGTATCGGTATATACTTTCATATACATATCGAACGCCTTTGGGTTTACGGGCAACCTCTGTAAGTTATACGGTACACGCCAGAACACCATACCATATATGTTAGAGATGTAGAAGTATAGTGCCGATAAATCCTGCATTTCTGAGAATTTATTAACATTATCGGCGATATTCTGCAACCCGAAGCGTTTCGCCCTGTAACTTGAAGCAAGACGTTCCGCTAACGAACGTGCGAAAAACTGTGCTTCTTTAGTGATTTCATCCTGATTGGGTTTTCCGTTAGACAGCAGGTAATCTCTTTCTTTTAATAGAGTTACTGCGTTTGCTTTTGTTTCATCGTCACAGATAAAGAACATATAGTTCTTCCATTCCTGCATTGAAATCGTGTTTTTTCTGTTTGTGTTTTCGTTGTTGTTCATAATAATAATCCTTTCGATAATAAAAATAATGCCTACTTAAGTAGGCATATATGACCGAATGTTCTTTGGTTAGAATAATTGCCGCCATGTTGAATTAACATTAACGGTTAATCGGATAGGCGGTAGTTCCGTCCATAAAAATCTGTACGGGACGATTACCACCACTTCACCTCTCACGGTATACTGTACCGCATTATATGAATCTGTCGGGGCAATTTCTGATACAAGTGTCGTGAACTCTATGCTTTCAATCGTAGCCTGTGAATGTTCACCATCGGTGAAATGTGCATCCAACTTATTAAGAATTCGGGTTCTTGATGTCAAACTGCTTTCCTGCCACCCTAAACCGCTATACTGATATGTTGCGGCATAACCGTCCCGTAACGGCTGGTACATTCCTGAATAGTTATCCGTTGTTTCGGAGATAATGACCTCTTGAAACTTATTCCGCACATTCGCTGTAATGACGTTTATTCTGATAACCTCGCATATTCCGAGAGTCATTATCAACAGAACCAGTACAATACATACAACAAACGGGTACGACATACCATCACACTGCTTGAGTTTTCTGATAACTTTCTTCATTTCCACAACACCTCCGAAGTCCCCGTAGCAGTAGAGGTTAGTGTAATCGGCATACTCCCGAATACATAGAACCCCATATCCACTGTGGTTGTCACTGTAACCGTCATGTCTTGTCCGATTTGAATTCTGCCTGTTCTGTCCCATATCACGGTTGGTTCAAGCCCTTTGATGTCATTTAAGTGATTAAGTCTATGTGTGGTTTCTTGACCGACACGCCCTGCAATCCCCGCCTCACGAACTAACTCGTTTGCGTAGTTATCGAGTGTCAGTTTCGTGAGAAACACGGGTGCAACGGCAAGCATAGTACACAGAACCAGCATCGCCGCAATAGTCATGATGATTACGTCAATGTAACCCTCCCCTCGTTTTGAATTTAGACAGCGAATGATTCTGAATATCCGCCGCCGCTTTTTTTGCCTTAGTTTAAGCATAATCTCCTCCTTGTGTGAAAATAATAAGGCAACCGCTGAGTAGCGATTGCCTTGTGTGGGTGTTTAATTGTGGTTATCGTATCCAATGAAACTTGATATTCTCGGATTTTTCAATAACGTCAAACTCATGGTGGTCTGATGTTAATAGCAGTCCGTTTGAAATTGAAGTTTCGGCTAACGCAATTGAATCTGCGAGTGAAATTTTATAAGTCGCTTTTAACCGTCCGGCTTCTTCAAAGAGTGCATCGGTCAATGTTGATTGAATTACAACAGATGAGTTTTTGATTTCATCATACATTTCATCAGCCGATTTTTTACCATATTCTCGATACACGCCATAATATACTTCTAACAAATTAGTTTTATTCATTAAAAGTTTGATTTCACCGTTTTCGGATTTTTTGAATGTATCTTTAACAATATCAGCACCTTCTTCATTGGTTAATGCCGCAATTAAAGCACAGGCATCCAATATAAAAATATCGTTCATTCTTCAAGCTCCTTGTCTGAACGCTTTTGCTCCATAAATTTGTCAACAGAAAGTTTGCCGTCCGAAAACATACCAAACAAACGATTGGCAGAAACTTTTTTGTCGTCAATCGGAATTAAAGTAATTACGCCGTTTGATTCGCTTGCTTTAACTCTTTCACTGCGAATATAACGGTATAATGGTGCCGGTAATGTATTAACATTTAGAATTATATCTTCCATAATATCACGCTCCTTAATCCTTATTATACCCTTAAATCCTGTTTTTGTCAATACAATCCCCACCTCGTTTTGAATTTAGATGGTGAATTGTTCTTCGTTTAATTGCTATAAATTGAAATTACCTATGAAGAATATCGTATTTTTCAGGGAAATTAGGGTCTTTTTGCATAATAGTAATTAATCTCCGTGCAGCACCATCCGGGGAATATCTTCCGGCTTCCCATGATTCTACCGTTTTTTTAGATACGCCGATAACAATTGCAAAAACGCCTTGTGTCATTCCAAGATTTGTACGAATTTCCTTGATTTCGTCCGCCTCAATCCTTTCACGAACAGGCGAAGCGCTAAGGCGTGTCGTCCTTAACCGGGTTCTGCCTTTAGCATCATCTAACGCTTCATTTAATGCAGATATAAGCTCTTGACCTATTTTACTCATTTTCGATTCCTCCAAGCCTTATTAATCTCACCCATTAGGTTCTTAAGAATTTTACGTTCTTCATCGCTGATATTTATTTTGGCACTCTTAGGATATGCCGCAAATAAGTACACAATGCCATGTTCAGGGAAATCCCCATATAGTACCCGAACACCACCGCTTTTTCCACGACCGTAAAGTGCAGTACGAATTTTACGAATACCTCCAGTACCGGGAATAACAGGAGGTTTTTGCGGATTTTCGCAAATTTCTTTTTGTAATTCTAATAAATCATCATCATTACAGCCTATTTCATTCCATTGTTTATCAAAAGCTGTTATATGCCGAAACATTCTGTCCATTAGTTTATCCATATTAAAATTCCTTCCTTTTTTATTATATACGAGTGGCGAGGGTTTTGTCAAGGTTTTTTTGAAAAAATTACAACATTACGGCTAATATAATATCCAATGTTATATTAGCCGGACTAAAACAACACCCCTATATTCTCAATCACCTGCATAAGCAGAACCACTCCGTACATCAGCATCATACACACTAACAAGCAGAACGACAGTTTCCGTACTTTCGGCGGGACTTTTTGTGCTTCCTTACGTAACTCCTGCTTTTGCATTTCAGAAAAGCGTATAGCTAATGTTTCCCAATAAACCTTAGTATCAACCCCTTTTGTCATTTCGATTAGTCCCCGAACCACCTCCGATAAGTTCGTGCTGCCTATTCGCCCCTCAAACCTCTGTAACGCCGCAATATAGTTCCCGGAACGCATATCTGCAATGGTAATGGCGACCTCGTTTCCGAAATCCGGGGAGAAACTGTCCTTATGCCGTTCAAAGATTGTGAGAACATCATGGCTGGCTTTGAGTTCATGGGCGATTGTATAGACGAATCGGGGTAAATCTAAGTCAATCTGTTTTCGCTTTTCTTTGATTTTGCTATACATCTTCTGCCGTTCCTGTGCGAATTTAAGGCAGGCAAGTATAAGGAGGACAAGCGACATTACAGGAAAGAAGAACAAAAACGGTATACCGAGAGCTGCATATTTTAAGAATACAAAGACCGTACCTGCGTAATATACCTCCGGTGTTTTGGAAATACCTGCAATTTTAAGTTCTTCTTCCAAAATACACCGCTTGTACGGGTTAATTCTTATAAACCGTGCTATAAACTGCAATATGCTTTCGTTATCGCTTGTAATCTTTCTGTGTTTCTGCCTATGGGTAATTCTTTTGATTGTCCTTGTCGTTCGCATGGACGGAGCTTTTACCGCAATCAATAGAAACTGGAACGTCCCCACAGCGAAAAGTGTCCCTATTAGAATTAGCACGATATAGTATGTTATTGTCATATAATCTCCCCCCTTATCTCTTAAATTCAATCGGCTGTGTGAATTTGTAGCATAAAATCGCAGTTATCACACAGACAATTGATGTAATACCAAGCACAAGCTGCCCTATGAATGTTTCAAACAAACTCATGCACCAGTCCTTGTTAAGAATATACAGCAACGGGATATTCCCGAACAGCAAAAACAACATCGTTATATACTCCTTTCGTGGAGCTAATAACATAACCGATAACTCCGCATTAACTATACGAATATCGGCAAGCCGAGCAGTTAATGGCTGTAAAGTGTGTTTAAGGGTGATGTTGTCCTGACATTCAATAAGATTGTCGCACCATTCATGGAAAATTTTATTATTCACGCTGTCTTTCATCTGGCTTATCGCAAGTTTCACGTTAGAATTAATCAACTTTGTTTTACCGAGGAATTCTTTAAACACCTGTTTTACAGGGTATCTAATATGTTCAATACTGTTCTCAACGGCGTAAATAATATCTTCATTAGAAATGTATGACGTGGTTATAATCGACAATGCCGTTTCCAATTCATCGGAAAACTGCTTTTGATACGCCGAAGCAAGTGCCTTAGCATAAGCGTAGGGCAGAGTAAACGAAATTAATGTAAATGCAGGTACGAGAATAATGTTCCCAATCATAACCGCAAACACACAACCCGCTATTAATCCGATTACCGCTCCGAACAGTAACGCTGCGAATTTGTTCTCCGAGCCTGTTGCCTTTAACGCACTGTGCATTTCTGACAAAGCCGCCTGCAGTTTGGATTTTCTGACTTTACCCTGTGCCAACCTCACCATATATTGCATACTGTTCTCTTTATGGAACAATGTAAGTAAATCATTCCCGACTTGCTCGGGGGTTAAACCGAATAATACAGCTATACCGAAAATCATCAGAATTATTGCTGTTAAGTTAATTATAATCATCGCTTACCTCCGATATATCGTTCTAACAGCTTCTGCGGCATACCATTATCAAGCAATTTATGTTGCAGTTCATCGGAAATATCGTTTTTCTTAACGAATTCACCGTTTATGACAGCTTTACCGTCCCTATCACGGTATTCGTCACGCACCACATATGTCCATAATGGGCGAATATCATATCTGTCTTCGGAGATATATGAACATTCGGCTATTTCCATAAGATGACGTTTACCGTCCTCTAACTGTTTCATAAATACCGCAATCGGGAAAGCCTCACATACCAAGCGAATAATAATTGGGAACGGCACACTTGAATGTTTCTGTAAGCATAGAGTAGCAAGCCTTGTATAAATCCCCTGTGTTGAGCTTGCATGGGTGGTAGTCAGTACCGTATGTCCGGTGCGGCTTGCTTCCTGTGCTTCCCATGATTCCTCATTCTTCATTTCGGCGACAACCAACGCTTCCGGGTGCATTGTTAGTGAAGCGGTCAGTAAATCGAGAATAGTTACGTTTCGGTTTACATCATCACTGTCACGAGTAACCATGTGGATTACGTTGTTGATTACATTTTCATCAGCGTCAAACTTTCGTAAATCGAACTCCCTTACCGACTTTTCAATGGTAATCAACCGCTTATGGTCGGGGTAAAAACTCATAATATCCGCCATGAACGTGGTTTTACCCGAACCCGTACCCCCTGCGTAACACTGCGAAACACCGTAGATAAAGCAATCTTTCAAGAAACTGTGCATATCCTCGGTGCAGGTTTCGTTGGAAATAAACTGCTCTTGTGTGATTTTCTGCGGGTTAACAATCCTTATACTCGCACTTACCCCTATGTGAGAACCCACAATAATAGGGTGCATGGCGGTTATACGGATATTACCATCAAGATAACCGGTGACAATAGGGCGGGATTCGTCAAACACAAGTTTGTTGTTATGCAATAACCTCCGCATAATATCAATGGCGTGCCGGGGTGAGGCAAAGTGTTCCTCCAATTTATACGGTTTTCCGCCAATCGGGTGAACCGCAATGTCATCCCACGCGTTAATGTTAAGCTCCTCGATGTCCTTACTTTTAAGATACGGTGTCAGGAACGAGTATTCTGCCATTTCGGTGTAAATCAAATCCACCACATCAGTGAGTATACAACCCTCGACATAATAGTTACGGTCGATTATGAATTGTTTTATATATTGTTTAGCCGCATCAATTTTCTCAATGCGGCATAAACCATCATCGGATTTATCGGCGTCGTATAACGTGGAAGCGTAGTGCTTTGCGATATATTCCTGTGCTTCGCTTAACAATGCCGGGAACGATATTACATTTTTACGGACGGTTTTATTCTTTACATCGGGTTTCTTCTTATTAAACGGCATATTACACCTCCCCCATGAATTCGTCGGCAATCGCGTTAATCACGTTATTATAATTAGTATCTGCTAACGGTGACAGTCCTTTGCCTTGATTCCACAATTCCGATAATGCGGCAGAATAAGGGATAATCCCGTCTACCTGAACAAGTGCGTTTTGCATAGCCACTTCATCTTGAACAAACCTCCCGCCTATAGTCAGACATCTCAGATAATTGTTATAACTATACTGTTCACTGAATAAAATCGATTCCTGTGATTGGTGGAACACTAACCCGTTAATGTCACAGGAGATTAGATACAACACGTTATCAGCGTTAATAAGTGAGTTTGCTGTCAGCATATATGACAATTCCGAAGTGCAGTCAATAATAGTGTAATTAACTAAATGCCGCATCTGCATAAGAAAGTCGTCAATTCTTTCTTTAGTGGGGAAAGAATAGCTGTGAATGTTCTCACCCGAATTATACCCGATAATCCCTATGTTTCCGAAAACATTCATATGTGAGTGGATAACGTCTTGGTCTATCTTCACGCTTGACAGTAATTTCCCGAGAGAGGTATATGACTTATTATCAGGGAATAGCAAGGGAACTAACGGTTTCATATGGTCTAACCCGATTATGGCTATTTTTGCGTTACTGTCTTTTTTGGATATAGCTTTTGCAAGATTAACGCTTGTCGTAGTCTTGAAACTGCCCTGATTCCCGAACACGGCTATGATTTTATGATTATCAGTCATATATATCACCCCAATCCGGCATGAATAATGCGTAGTCAGCTTCTTCATGTATCCGCAGTTCCTCTAGTATGTCCGCCTGCATTTGAATGTAGGCGTCTTTAATCCTCTCATCACGGCTTACGAATATGGCATGAAGACTGGTGTTCTCACACTCAGCAAGTCTTAACGCCTGTAATTCATCTTGCAGTATTACCGTAATCGTTACGGGTAACGGAATTTCGCCGTTTTCGTCGGGTGTAGGCTGATGGAAGTTATCCACACCACTGTTAGTAGTCGTAGTCAGCACCTCGATATATTGCAATTCATCGTAAATCGTAGCCACTTTATCGTTGTCAACAGACACGATTTTGATAATATCTCCTGTCATTAACTTACCTGATACACCGTTAGCAAGGCTTTTAATTGTAACTGACATAGCGATTTCGTTATCTTTTAAGTTTCTCAGCATAGTATCGCTGTTATCGGTAGTTTCTATAAGCATTTCGGGGTATATGAGGCTTCCTGCGTACAAATTAGACACAGCGAATTTTCCTATGATGTGCTGCGGGTCTTTAATTGCGTTCTTAGGCAGGTTATATGTCCCCATTTCAACTCTTGACAGCATTTCGGGAGTAATCTGCTGTCCTTGAAGAACAGGCGATTTCAAAAGTATAACCTGTGTTTTACTGTCGAACGCTTTATTAAACAGCGGGGATATGCAGAACACAAGCACTATGGCGAGTATGACGCAGATTAGACCGAGAACGGTTCTGTTTTTGTACATTTTCTTCTCCTTTTAAAATAGTAATAGATTTAAAGCAAAACCACCGCACAAAAACGGTGCGAGCGGTACTGCTTTGTTAGTTTTCTTGATTTTTTGATAAATTCCGTTTGTCAGGAGCATTATTGTTAAGCCGCTCACGGCGGAGATAATCCCGCCGTAAACGCCTAAAACGAAACCCATGCTCCCGATGAGCTTTACATCGCCCATACCGATACCGTTATTACTGATGATATTAACAACAAAGAGGGGCACGAAGCAGATTAAAGCTCCCGCTAATCTCTCCGATAATCCGAGGTCATTGTAAAGCAGTCCCATCGCCATAATTAAGGGGTGTACATAATTCTCGATTTTACGAGTCCTTATATCATGGACGGAAACCAATATCAACAGCAAAAACAGTGTGATTATAACGGCACTCTGCATTATGAATTAAACATATCGGTTACTTCGGTGTTAATACGCGGCATGATTACGTTGTTCCACAGGAGAATCAACCCGGCGAGAACCAATGCACCGATAACAATGCCGATTATGATTTTTACGGCAGTATCGACATAGCCTTCCCCGGAGGTGTCTTTGAGTTTACTCTTAGCCTTGCTGCAGAGCGAGATTGCTGTTACATACGACTTTGCGGAGAGGTTATTGAGTTTGTTTCTTAGTGATTTCATTGATAAAAGTCCTTTCTTGAATAAAAATAACCCTGTATGCAGATAATGCAACAGGGTGCGGGTGATTATTGTGGTTCTTTGCGGTTAGGGAGGTACGCCGGATTTGTAGTTGTGCATGGGGGGCTCCTTTCTGCTGAAAAATGATAATCCCCCTATGAAAAGTAATACTTTTCGTAGGGGGGATGGGTGTTATATATGGATTATTTTAAATACATAACCCCTGCCGATTCAATTCACAATAGGCAGGGGGTTAATTATTCATTTTTTGTTATTAAACCCGTTTATACTTCGTATTCATCGCTGTTCCGACTTTTACGATTACATTTTCTTTCACCATTTCACCGAGAACTTTCTCAACCGTAGTCGGGCTTACATCGGGGAGAATATAACAGATTTCTTTCTTGGAAATCGGCATAACGCTGTTCAAGACTGTTTGTTCAATACGCTTAGACTTTGTAACCCTAACGCTGTTGACCGTTGCAAAGCGTTTATCTAATTCCTTATAGCAGAACATCAAGGTGGTTATAAAGTTTTCGATAAACGAGAAATAACTGTTCTCCCTGTCATGCCACCCGACAGAACTGTCTTTCAAGGCTTTATAATAATCGGCTTTGTTTTGATTAATCTGCTCTTCAAAAGAAATATACCGTCCTGCATCAAAGCCGTTTTTGTATAGTAAAAGCAGTGACAGTAACCGAGATATTCTGCCGTTACCGTCCATAAACGGGTGAATACACAGAAAATCAAGCACAAAGCAGGGGATTAATAAAAGCTGATTAATGTTATAATTGCCCCTTGCCTCCATATACGCAAGAATAAGCTGTTCCATCGTTTGAACGGTTTCGTTTGCGGGTGTAGGCGAAAAGCGAACCTGCCGCATACCAGCAGAATCCGTTTCTAATATTACATTATCGGTTTCCTTATAACTTCCGCCGGAAGTCGGTGTATGTGACAGCATAATCTCATGCAAACGAAGTATAACATTTTCCCGAATATCAAGTGTTTCATATTCGTCATGAATTAGGCTCAGTGCATCACGATACCCGGCAATTTCCGCTTCATTACGGTTCAGGGGTTTACTGTCGTGGTTTACGATTTCATGTATTCGCTTTTCACTTGTGATAATCCCCTCAATCTCGTTTGACCCTTTAATCGATTGAACCTTTGCAATGCTTTCAAGTTTAATGAAAACCTCACTGTTATTAATTTTTCTTTCTTTTCCACGCTCACGCAATTCACTAATTACACTTACAACATTGACAAGCCCCGCCGGAAGCACACCTTTTTCTAAAAATGAGTAATCAAAAGTCCTCATAATATATCCCCTCTTAGCTTTATCTGCATATATTTTAACACATTATATGCAGATTGTCAAGTGTTATCTGCATATTTATTAAGAAAATATATGCAGAATATAAATTTGCTATTTACCTAATCATAGGTTATAATTCTCTCTATATATTTTGAAAGGGGATAATATCCTATGTTTAACCTAAGAGAACAAACAAGAAATTTTCTGCATTACTGCGAGTTTAATAAAAAATTAAACTCAAAAACCGTCAAGGCATATTCAATTGATCTTGAACAGTACATAGTTTCATCAAGCAACACTTTTGACAAAGAACATTTAGTCGAATATATTGTGTTGCTTCACCAAAAGTACAAACCAAGAACTGCAAAAAGGAAAATCGCTTGTTTAAAAGCGTTTTCAAACTATTTATTTTTTGAGGATATAATTGAAACAAATCCTTTCTCCAAAATAAAAACATCTTTTAAGGAGCCATTAATTCTTCCTAAAACCATCCCTCTTGATGTTATCCAAGAGATGTTAGCTTGTGTTTATAATGAACTAAACAATCCCGTATTAACAGTGTATCGTCAAAATGAAATCATCAGAGATATTGCGGTTCTGGAATTGTTGTTTGCTACAGGAGCACGCATATCTGAAATATGCACATTAAAAATCTGTAATGTTGATTTAATCAATCATAGTATAAAAATCTGTGGTAAAGGTAACAGAGAAAGGATTATTCAAATAGAAAACATCGATGTTTTAAAAGCTATTATAGAATACCATCAAAGTTTTAAAAGCCTAATTGAATGTTCCGGTTGGTTCTTCATCAATAGACTGCATAATCATTTATCAGAGCAATCTGTACGTTCTATGATTAATAAATATGTTAAACAAATCGGATACACCGGACATATAACCCCACATATGTTTAGACATTCATTTGCCACATTTCTGTTAGAGGAGGATGTAGATATAAGGTATATACAAAGATTACTCGGACATAGTTCTATTACCACCACGCAGATATATACTCACGTATCTTCAGCAAAGCAAAAGGAAATACTTGCTACCCGGCATCCAAGGAATAGATTCACCATCAACAACTGATAACTACTAATTATCATTCAGAGGGGGA
>Ga0123356_10001672_pt1 | contig 24282 bp, 9 predicted proteins | sample TergutEmb28metaG_2_FD_92546 | JGI IMG/M metagenome (GOLD analysis project Ga0123356, IMG submission 92546) | Embiratermes neotenicus P3 segment gut microbial communities from Petit-Saut dam, French Guiana - Emb289 P3 | ecosystem: Host-associated > Arthropoda: Insects > Digestive system > Gut ...
CCGTGGTCGGCCTGGGCGGAGTCATAACCGGTTTGCTGGATAACTTCCACATTATAGTTATCGTAGCGGTTGGCGCCGGCATTGGTTTCCGATTCCCAATCCGCGGTTGTCAGGATACGCGGCCTTTGATCGGTGAAACCGGATATCCTCAAATCGAGGCCTGCTTTGCCGGCTCTGACCTTATCATTGATAGCGGCTAATTCCGGATAGAGGGCCGCGAACTGATTGCCCACCGGGGTGGTACGGGCATAGATTTCTGTAACCACCGGTGTGCCGCTTCTCAGGCTGGGATAGTTCACATTGGTGAGATTGACATCGTCAAGGAAGCCCAATTTACGTTTGACCCGTGTCATCATATGGGTCGGCACCGCGCCGCCTTGCAGGTTGGGCACCATGTATCTGGTATGATTACCGCCGAAGCCCGTCATGGAACCGCCGGCCATCGAATCCCAGAAACCGGAATAGGTGCGCTCCGAGGTATTGCTGCCATAGTTGTCGGCCACGCCCACGATATGGGAGAACTCATGGGAGAAGGTAGCGTTACCATTGGTTTCACCCTGCTGCGAAAGGCGGAAGCTTCTGCCGCCAACCGTGATGGAACTGGCGGAAGACCAAACAGCTGTGGCGGCCCACCAGGAAGTCCAGGGCACATAGCGGGTCCTGGCCCACCAGCCCCGGCCGTTCTCGCCTTTAGCCGGCACAGGACGCGCCGCCAGCCAGGCGTCGGTGGCCGCGGATATGGTTATCCCTTTGGCCCGCATTTGATCGACCCTGTATTGCGCGCTGTATTCGTAGCCGACAGTAGTTTCATCATAGAACATCATATAACCCGCTTCTTCCCACACCTGGCTTTCCGCGCTGCCGGAATGCAGGACAAAAGCGAAATCATAGTTATCCAGGTTTACCCCGTCGGCGATGGCCGCGTTTACAGCCAGACTGTTCAAGCCGCTGCGCCGGGTAAAGCCTGCCGGTAAGTCATTGGTGTGATTCATGCTGGTATCCAGGCCATATTCGAATTCATAGCCCGGCAATCTGTAGACGCCGACCGCGTCCAGCTCAATTTTCCAGCGGCCCTGGGAATTTTCCCGCCAGAACTCACTGATGGTAATGCCATGATTAGTCTCGCCATCCCAGGCGAAATCGGGATCATTGAGGAAGCCTTCCCAGAAGGTCACCAAATCATCCTGGGCCACGCTGCCGATAAGGGGGTTACCCATTTGCTCGGTACCTTTGGGGCTGGTAACGATGAAGGGCCGGTCTATAAAATCGCATAGCACCAAAAGGCCCTTTCTCACAGATGTTGGCGTGATTTTATCGCCGTCTATTTTCCAGTTGAAAGCCGCGTTATCCTGCCAGTCGTCCCAAGTCATATCCTTGGGGAATTTCCAGCTTTGCGGGTCAAGGGGCGCCGGCATGGTATCCTGGGCCATTGCGCTGAGCAGCGGTATAGCCACTAAGGCTAAGGCTACTACTAAGCCGATAAATAGGATCGTGGTTTTTTTCATGATATTCGTCCTTTCTGTTACAAAATTAGTCACTTGGTTTTGAAAACAATGATGCAGGTAAAAAGATTTTCATAGTTCAGAAGATAACCGCCCCCTTCCCATATTGTTCAAAAAAATGTCAATAATCCAGTTGTTTTGAATCATCTTTTTTATTATATTCGGCAACGGTAACATTTTGGGTTACAAATTGCTTTTTTGTCCAATATTTTTTTGGTAAAACCGGTTATTTATTATTTAAGAAAGAAGCCCTTTGAAAAGGACTTCTTTCTTTATCCGCATAAACCGGATAATAACTGGTATAATTTTTGTCATATTGCCATCAAATAGTGGCTTATAAGTTTTCGTCCTCTATCTTAAACAAAGTCAGGGGTAAAGGTTTGCCGGGCGCAGTCGTCGCCGCAAGGCCAGCCTTTGGCGTAACTTCCACCGCGGCAAAGTTCAAAGCGGTATCAATGCTCTCGCCCGCGAAGTTATTATTTACCGTGAATATCAGCGTGACCAGCCTGAGCGGTGTAGCGCAGGGCGCGCCAACCAGCATGTTCAAAGAGGGGACGCTGCGTAAATTGATCTTATCAGCGCCATTCTTTTTCACTTCAGCCGCCAAACCGCTTAAATTCGCGTAGCCGGCAAATTCCAGCAAGCTGCTGTCATAGGCGACAGAGGCGATCGCCTGGGTGTAGTTGAGATCGCCTTCCAGCATTACATCTACCTCAATAGTTTCATGATCAATCATTTGAGCATCCAGGTAAACGTAGAAATTATAAATATAGAGCAAATCACTGACCGCCATAGCCGCGGCGCCCACTTTAGTACTGTTGGTTTCAGAGGAAGCGGTCAGCACAACCTCCTGCCCCTCATTGGCCAGGGCTATTACCTCATCCGTGATCTCCACATAGAAAGGCACGGTGATGGTTTGGCCCGCGCCCACGGCATACAGATCGTTCAGCAGCGTGACATCCAAGCCGTCCACGCCCACGCGGATGATATCGGTGGCATTGCCGGTATTGGTGATATCGAAGCTGGCTACAGCCACGCGGCCCGCTCTTTCAGCGTCCACATCCGCCACTGCTACCTCCAGCGCGCCGCCTACCGCCACGCCGTCAAAGTGACGCACGCCCACCTGATAGGATAGTATTTCGTCGCCATAGGGGCCGGGGCTGGAGAATTTATCCAGGATATAGAAATGCAGCCTGTTGTATGTATCAATATATTCATTGACCGTATTGCCGGCGATGATATCACGGCCATCGCGTTCCTCGCCGTAAACCAGGCTGCCGGGTTTATTGATGATCCAGTCGTCGGGACCGTTGCCGGTTTTACGGCTATATGTGTTCGCGTAATACCCAGTATCCACAAAGGATTTGCCGGCGTGGAAAAGGGCGGCGTTGAGCTGATTATTGCAATTGTTGCGTAGCCCCTGGGGTACGCTAGGCTCGCCATTGGGCCCGACCGGGGTATAAAAATCAACCACGTCCAAGCCGCCGGGATGAGAGTTCATTACCCAGGTATAAGGCGCGGATTCGCTGAGGGTCTCGCGGTTTTTGGTGATAATAACACCGTGGTCGGCCTGGGCGGAGTCATAACCGGTTTGCTGGATAACTTCCACATTATAGTTATCGTAGCGGTTGGCCCCGGCATTGGTTTCCGATTCCCAATCCGCGCTGGTAAGTATGCGCGGCCTTTGATCGGTGAAACCGTATATCCTTAAAGCAAGGCCTGCTTTACCGGCCCTGACTTTATCATTGATAGCTGCTAATTCCGGATAGAGAGCCGCGAACTGATTGCCCACCGGGGTGGTGCGGGCATAGATCTCCGTGACCACCGGCGTGCCGTTTCTCAGGCTGGTATGGGTCACATTAGTAAGATTATTATCGTCAAGGAAGCCCAATTTGCGTTTGACCCGTGTCATCATATGGGTCGGTACCGCGCCGCCTTGCAGGTTGGGCACCATGTATCTGGTATGATTACCGCCGAAGCCCGTCATGGAACCGCCGGCCATCGAATCCCAGAAACCGGAATAGGTACGCTCCGAGGTATTGGTACCGTAGTTATCGGCCACGCCCACGATATGAGAGAACTCATGGGAGAAGGTGGCGTTGCCATTGGTTTCGCCCTGCTGCGAAAGGCGGAAGGTTCTGCCGCCGACCGAGATGGAACTGGCGGAAGACCAAACAGCCGTGGCGGCCCACCAGGAAGTCCAGGGTACATAGCGGGTTCTGGCCCACCAGCCCCGGCCGTTCTCTCCTTTTACCGGCGCAGGACGCGCCGCCAGCCAGGCGTCGGTGGCCGCGGGTATGGTTATACCCTTGGCCCGCATTTGGTCGACCCTGAATTTGGCGCTGTATTCATAACCGACAGTAGTCTCGTCGTAGAACATCATATAACCCGCTTCTTCCCACACCTGGCTTTCCGCGCTGCCGGAATGCAGAACAAAAGCGAAATCGTATTTATTCAGGTCTACCCCATCGGCGATGGCCGCGTTGACAGCCAGGCTGTTCAAGCCACTGCGCCGGGTAAAGCCGGCCGGCAAGTCATTGGTATGGTTCATGCTGGTATCCAGGCCATATTCAAATTCATATCCCGGCAATCTGTAGACGCCGGCCCCGTCCAGCTCTATTTTCCAGCGGCCCTGGGAATTTTCCCGCCAGAACTCGCTGATGGTGACGCCATGATTAGTTTCGCCATCCCATTCGAAGTTTGGATCATTCAAAAAGCCTTCCCAGAAGGTCACCAATTCATCCTGCTTTACGCCGCCGATTAGCGGATTGCCCATTTGCTCGGTACCTTTGGAGCTGGTAACGATAAAGGGCCGGTCAACAAAATCGCATAACACCAAAAGTCCCCTTCGCACTGATGTCGGCGTGATTTTATCGCCGTCTATTTTCCAGTTGAAAGCCGCGTTATCCTGCCAGTCGTCCCAAGTCATGTCTTTGGGGAATTTCCAGCTTTGCGGGTCAAGGGGCTCCGGCATGGTATCCTGAGCCATTGCGCTGAGCAGCGGTATAGCCACCAAGGCTAAGGCTACTACTAAACCGATAAGTAGGATCGTGGTTTTTTTCATTATTTTCGTCCTTTCTGGCAAAAATAGATTTCATGGTTCTGAAAACAGTGCTGCATAAAACTAAAAGATTTTCCCTAAATTCAGAAGATAATCACCCCCTTTTCCCATATTTAATGCTACATTTACGTGACAACAATGCATTATACAATATTATGGTTACATTTTGGTAACATTTTCGGTTACAATTCGTTATTTTCACATTATTTTTTAAAAATATATTGCCTTTTAGAATCATTATCTACCGTATTTATTATTTAATCGGCTAAACTATATATTAAAAATGTCGAAATAGTTATTATAGTGTCTGATATCTTAAATAATTTATGGTTTATAGTAGTGAAAAAAAGAAAAGAGGATACAGCTATGAATAAAAAAATGTTGATAGCGATGATCATCATCCTGGTATTGGCGGTTATCATTCCCGTGGCGGCGTCTGCTAACGGCGGCTCCGCATCTGTGCAGGTGTCTAATAGCCCGGTGCATGTACCGGTAAGCGTATTATTTGCCAGCGGCGACGTATGGAGCGCGCGGGAATATAATCCTTGGGAGAACGAGGAAACTTCTGATGAAATCAGCGACAACGATACGGACACGGACACCGATACTGATACTGATACCGACACGGATACAAATATAAGTCCTGAAACCGACACGGATACCGACACGGATACCGACACCGATACTGATACCGACACGGATACGGATACCGACGCCGACACCGATACAGACACTGACGCCGATACGGATATCGACGAAGTCGAACCGCCGCTGGGCCGTTATCCACGCCCCACTGAAACGAAATTGACCATTACGGATGCTCCGGCCCTCCAGGTCATCATGCTGCTGGCGACCCTGCCCGACGGTGAGCAAAGCGTGGCCTTCAGCATGGATCTGATCTCGGCGGTTTTGGAATCGGATACCACGCGTGACCTCACGTCAGAGCAAAAAAACCGCATCACCGCGGCGCTGGATTATGTCTATTCCAATTTTCCGTACCTGGGCAGCAGATTGATACCTTACGGTGAAAAATTCGGCGGGCTGGCTAATTTCGCCTGGAACAGACATGGCGGCGTCTCTCTGGAATCGTTCAGTTATGTGCTGGCGCAGATACTGGTATGGAGTATCGTCCATGAAAGCGAGGGCTTGCAATCCATACGTGGTTGCGACGGCTTTGATATGGCCTTTGGCGCGGAGGATTTTGAAACTTTGGTGGATGATATTTTGGAGCGTTGCCAGGACATCTATGCGGACAGGATTGCCGCTTTAAGTGGTGGCAGCCCTTATATCAGCGGTATTGAGGTAGTGAACAACTCTCTGATCACGCCGGTTTTCGCCAAGACCAAATACGGAGACGCGGAAATTTCCATAGAAAAGTACGTCAACGGCGTGCGCATCAATGATTTTATTTACGAAGGCAGCGCAAATTCTCTTTATGAGCTGATCGAGGGCTTTGAGCTTTACCCGGTGAGCTGGGAGGGCGCTGAGCTTCCGGCAGAACCAATCGCTGTCGCCAAGCTGGGCGCGAACGGCATGATAGTGTTTCAGGGTTTGGCGGCGGGTTGGTACGCGGTGACGGAAAAGCTGACCGCAGAGGGTAAATATTACTTTAACGAGTCCGCGCCGGTATATGTATATGTACAAACCAGCAAAAGCAAATCCACCTCCACAACTCTGGCCAATGCCGACGGCAAATTTGAAATCCGCTACAGCAGCGGTTATAGCTGGAATATCAAGCTGCTGTTAGACGATGGCACAGTATACGACGATTATTATAAACCCGATGGCAGCGGACAGCAGCTTTGCACGGAAAGATTTGACACATTATTGCCCGACGGCAGCATATCCCCTTCCTTCTGCGCCGATTTGGGAGCTCACAATGTTAACGGCGGCTATAAATTCGACGGGGCATATCACAGTTTCAACAATGAACAGGTCAGCCAAATCATCGCTGTCTTTGATTATATCAACAGCAATTTTAAAGACGGATTAGACGCGAATCCCGGTAAGGCGCTGGCCCAGATTTATCTCTGGAATATGATCTTAGAATATCAGACGGCCGGATTTGCCACCAACTGGTTTCCCGGTAAAGAAATCATCAAAGTAGAAGGCGTGGATAGCTGGTATACCGCGGAGTATAAGGAATTGATGGATGATATGTTGGCTAACCCCGATAAATATTTGCGCATATATATAAATAAGCTGGCTCAAGGAGAAGCCGGCAGATATATCAGCGGTGTAATTTTCATAGTAGGCGACGGCAATGGTTACCTAGCCATCGACCAGCAGCGCCAAATAGTGGTGCTATATGACGACGATATCGCTTTCCACAACTGGATATTGCCGGAGGAAGGCGATACGGACACCGATACAGATGATGATACCGACACTGATACTGATACAGACACTGATACAGACACCGATACGGATACCGACACGGATACTGACACCGACACCGACACGGACACTGATACGGATACCGATACGGACACGGATACCGATACCGACACGGATACCGATACGGACACTGATACAGATACTGATACTGACACCGATACCGACACCGATACCGATACGGACACTGATACAGATACTGACACCGATACCGACACTGACACGGACACCGATACCGACACCGACACTGACACGGACACTGATACGGATGCAGATGCAGATGCGGACGCAGATGCTGATACGGACACCGATACGGATACCGATACCGATACTGATACTGATCCCCCTATTGAATTCCCGGATGGTACAGGCCCGGACGATTTCCCCGACATTGATTTTTACAGGCAGCAACCTGACCCGGCAACGCCGGGCGGAAATGACCGGGGAGCGCCGCCCGTACCCAATACCCCCGGCAACAGGTTGGTTCCTCAACTGGATGACAGTGGCGCCGTCTCCTTCAGTGAAATCGACGACGCAAGTGTACCTCTCGGTGATTGGCGCTATGACGACGGTGAAGAACAATGGATATTCGACGAAAATCCACCGCTGGCTGGCTTGCCGATAACCGAGGACAAGGGCATTCCCGTGCATATGCTATTGCTGTTCGGTATATCCCTGCTGGGTATGAGCCTGACATTGAAAAGGGCTGCGAAGCAGCCCAGTTGTGAGTTGTGAGTTGTGAGTTGTGAGTGTTGAGTTTTGAAGTGTGGATATTTGTTTTTCATTGACGCTAGCTGATTTCGGAACGCCGCATTTTGCGGGCGGTTAATAACCGCCCCTGCAAGGTATGGATAAACTAAACGAAGCAATCCAGATTGCCTGCTAGAGCAGGGATTCGGGATTGCTTTGTTGTTTTTATTCGCGATGGCCAATATTGTCTACAAAAGAGGAATTCTTCTGCTTACGCGGAACCACCCCGGCGCTTCGCGCCACCCCTCCGGCGGAGGGGAATGGTGGGTATGGTGGGTATGCTGGGCTTTTGTGGAAAATGTGCTGCTTTTGCGCGTCATTGTGCGTTAAGACTATTTTTTTGTATATTTTACCCCACCGATATTAACTTCTTTTTTATCTTTGCTGACTGTACCTCGTGAAGTTTCCGTATCCGAAACCCCAAACAACGTAACAGTAAAAACAAGCGTGATGTTATTTCCCTCTAAGGTATAAGTTCCGTTAAAGGTAAAGGGCGCGTCATATATTTTGACCTTATTTCCTGCGGAAAAAACTAAATAGTTGCCATAATCGGAGTCATAGCGGCCGGACAATCCGCCGCCACTCAATAATAAAAAGAAAGCTATAGCTACTATTACAACAATGGCAATAATACCTATAGCTGCTGTATTGGATTTTTTCTTTACCGCTACAGTAGATGCCGGTACTACATTGTTGTTGGCTTGGGCTGCCAATCTGTTGCCGCATTCCACGCAAAACACCGCGTTTGGGGCGCTTTCAGCGCCGCATTCTCCACAGAACCTGCCCATCTTCTTGTCCCCCATTTTTGTTATAGTTAATTGCTTACTCCCACGCGGCGTAAATATAAAAACAAATTGTTTTCTGATCCCTAATCCCTGACCCCTATTCCCTTGCGGTCGAAGACCGCGTTAGTTAATCATGATTCTGTTTCGCGGTTCTCCAAATAACGTTCCAGTTTGCGCTTCACGCGCTGCAGGGCGTTATCAATGGATTTCACATGGCGGTTCAAATCGCCGGCTATTTCCTGATAGCTTTTGCCCTCCAGATAAAACATCAGCACCTTCCATTCCAAAGAACTTAAAATCTCGCCCATTTTGGTTTCGATATCATCGAATTCCTCGCGGCTGATAATAAGTTCCTCCGGGTCGGTAATGCGCGTGCCGGAAATCACGTCCAGCAGGGTGCGGTCGCTGTCTTCATCGTAGATGGGCTTGTTCAGTGAAACATAAGAGTTCAGCGGTATATGCTTCTGCCGCGTGGCTGTTTTGATGGCTGTGATTATTTGACGGGTTATACAAAGCTCGGCAAAAGCACGGAAGGAAGAAAGCTTATCCGGACGGAAATCGCGTATCGCTTTGTACAGGCCAATCATGCCTTCCTGTATGATATCCTCTTTATCCGCGCCGATCAGAAAATAAGAACGCGCTTTGGCCCGTACAAAGTTTTTATATTTATTTATCAGATGTTCCTGCGCTTCAATACTGCCGTCGCGCGCCAGATCCACCACGCCCTCATCCGACATCATGGCATATGTGGTATTGTATTCCTCCTGCGGCTGCACGTTCATTTCATCACCTCTATTTTACCTACTTTTAATTATAACCGAGATAAAGGCGGAAATCAATAGCGGTTTTTGCAAGTTGGCAGCGTTTTCGGAATCGTTTCCGGAATATAGCGGCAGAAATCCTAGCTTGTTCGCTGACGGCGAATCTCATATAGCAGCGCCGTGGCTGCCGCCGCGACATTCAACGAGCCCAATGGACCGCTCATAGGCAGGCTGACGCAAAAATCACATTGCTGCTTCAGCAACTGCGAAACCCCTTTATCTTCGCCGCCCAATACCAGGGCCAGCGGGCCGCGCAAATCGGTTTTCCAGGCTGTCTGGCCGCCCATATCGGCGGCAGCCAGCCATAAACCGGCTTCCTGTAAAAAGCGCGCGGTCTGGCTAAGATTGGCCACGCGGGCCACCGGTAAATAAGCGCTGGCCCCGGCCGAAGTTTTAGCCACCGTGGCATTAAGCGAGGCCGACCGCCGTTTGGGGATGATGACGCCATGCGCCCCCGCGGCCAAAGCACTGCGTATCACCGCGCCCAGGTTCTGCGGATCCTCCACTTTGTCCAATAACAGCAATAGCGGTTGCTCACTGCGGTCGCGCGCGATGGCGAGCATATCCTCCACCTCGGCATAGCTGAAAGCAGCCAGTTCGCAGACCACGCCGCGGTTATGCGGCCCGGCCAGCGAGGTAAGTTTTGCTTTGGAGACGATCTGCCAGGAAATGCCCTGTTTACGGCACTGCTGTATCACTTCGGCGGCGAAAGAACCTTTTAGTCCTTCGGCCAGTAAAACGCGGTTGACCGACTGTTCGGAACGCAAGGCTTCCAGCACCGCGTTCTTGCCGCAAATGATATTATTTTCCGGAAAATCCTGTTGCGGCAACTGCGGCTGGTCATCACTATCTGCCTCCATGTAAGGCGGTCGAATTTCCGGTTCAGGCTCTGGCTCTGGCTCTGGCTCAGGTTCCGGTTCCGGCTCCGGCTCTGGCTCTGGCTCCGGTTCAGGTTCTGGCTCCGGCTCCGATTCAGGCTCTGGTTCAGGCTCCGGCTCTGGCTCCGGTTCAGGTTCTGGCTCCAGCTCAGGTTCCGGTTCAGGCTCTGGCTCTGGCTCCGGTTCAGGCTCCGGTTCTGATCTCGGTTCTAGTTTCGGTTCTTGTTCCGGCTCTGGTTCCGATTCTGATCTCGGTTCTAGTTTCGGTTCTTGTTCCGGCTCAGGCTCAGGCTCCAGCTCCGGTTCCGGCGCGAGCGTCGTAGCAAGCCGCCATCCCTCCGGTTGCGGTGGCAACGGCGCTAATATTTCCAAGCTAAGCGGCTGGATTTCCGGTTCCGGTTCTGGCTCCTGCGCCGGCGGCACAGGTGGTGACATAAGCTGCCATTCCTCAGATTGCGGCGGCAACGACGGCTCTATGTCCGTGAAAAACGGCTGAACTTCCGGCTCAATCTCCGGTTCCGGCTCTATCTCAATCTCCGGTTCCGGCTCCCGTTCAGGTTCCGGCGGTATAGGCGGTGCTACAAGCTGCCATTCTTCCGGTTGCGCTTCTAGTTCCGGTAGCGCTTCCGGTTCCCGAGCCTCCGGCTCGGGCGGCGTGGTAAACGGCTGGATTTCCGGCTCCGGCGCCTGTTCAAGTTTCAGTTCCGGCTCTATCTTCGGTTCCGGTTCAAGCTCACGATCAGGTTCCAGCGGTACAAACGGCGTGGTAAACTGCCACGCCTCCGGTTGCGGTGGCAACGGCGGCTCTATCTCCAAGGTAAACGGTCGAACTTTCGATTCCGGCTCTATCTCAACCTCCGGTTCCGGCTCAAGCTCCGGCGGTATAGACGGTGTTGCAAACTGCCATTCTTCTGATTGCGCTTCCAGTTCCGGTAGCGCTTCCGGTTCCCGAGCCTCCGGCTCGGATGGTGTTGCAAGCTGCCATGCCTCCGGTTGTGGCGGCAACGGCGGTTTTATCTCCACGGTAAGCGGTTGCGCTTCCGGCTCTAGTTCAAGTTCCGGCTCAATCTCCGGTTCCGGCTCAAGCTCCGGCTCCGGCGGAATAGATGGTGTTGCAAGCTGCCATTCTTCCGGTTGCGCTTCCGGTTCCGGTAGCGCTTCCGGTTCCCGAGCCTCCGGCTCGGGCGGCGTGGTAAACGGCTGGATTTCCGGCTCCGGTTCAGGCGCCGGTGGCACGGGCGGTGATGTAAGCTGCCATGCCTCCGGTTGTGGTGGCAACGGCGGTTCTATCTCCACGGCAAGCGGTTGCGCTTCCGTTTCCGGTTCCCGAGCCTCCGGCTCGGGCGGCGTGGTAAGCTGCCACTCCTCCGGTTGCGGCGGCAACGGCGATTCTATCTCAACGGCAAGCGGCTGCGCTTCCGTTTCCGGTTCCCGAGCCTCCAGCTCGGGCGGCGTGGTAAGCTGCCATGCCTCCGGTTGCGGCGGCAACGGCGGTTCTATCTCAACGGCAAGCGGCTGCGCTTCCGTTTCCGGTTCCCGAGCCTCCGGCTCGGGCGGTGATGTAAGCTGCCATGCCTCCGGTTGTGGTGGCAGTGGCGGTTCTATCTCCACAGTAAACGGTTGCGCTTCCGTTTCCGGTTCCCGAGCCTCCGGCTCGGGCGGCGTAGTAAGCTGCCATGCCTCCGGTTGCGGCGGCAGTGGCGGCTCTATCTCCATGGCAAGCGGCTGGATTTCCGGCTCCGGTTCTGGCGCCGGTGGTACGGGCGGTGATGTAAGCTGCCATTCCACTGGCCGCAACGGCATTATCTCCGCGGTAAATGGCTGGATTTCCAGTTCAAATTCCGGCAATACAGGCAGCGGTGTTATCTGCCATTCCTCAAGCTGTGGCGGTAATGGCGCCTTTATCTCCATGGTAAACGGCTGGGCTTCCGGCTTTGGTTCCGGCTCTGATTCTGGCTCTGGCGGCACAGGTGCTATAGTAAGCTGCCATCCTTCCGGTTGAGGCGGTAATGGCGGCTCTATCTCCGTGGTAAGTGGTTGAACTTCCGGCTCTGGTTCCGGTTCAATCTCCGGCTCAATCTCCGGTTCAAGTTCCAGCTCAATTTTCGGTTCCAGCTCCGGCTCTATCTCCGGTTCCGGTTCATACTCAGGCTCCGGCGGCATAGCAAGCTGCCATTCTTCCGGTCGTGGCGGCAATGGCGGTTCTATCTCCGTGGTAAGCGGTTGAACTTCCGGCTCCGGTTCAAGTACCAGCTCAATCTCCGGCTCTGGTTCCGGTTCAAGTTCCAGCTCAATCTCCGGCTCTGGTTCCGGTTCCGGTTCAAGTTCCAGCTCAATCTCCGGTTCCAACTCAATTTCCAGCTCTGGCTCTATCTCCGGTTCCGGCTCAATTTCCAGCTCCGGTTCAATCTCCGGCTCTATCTCCGGTTCTGTATCCTGACCAGACGCCGGCGGTATGGATGGCATAGTAAGCTGCCATTCTTCCGCTTGTGGCGGTAATGGCGGCGCTGTCTCCGCGGGAAGCGGCTGAATTTCCGGCGCGAATGCCAGTTCTGGCGCTAACTCCAGTTCCGGCGCTATGGGCGGCGGCGTAAGCTGCCACTCTTCCGCCTTGCTGTAAGGCGCGGTTTGCGGATTACGCCGGTCGCGCTTGTTTCTGGCCCATTTATCAGGGTATTTACCTTTCTGTTGCATAAATGATCCTTTCCTTTTAAACGCGGCTACCACGCGTGGTAATCACTTGCTTCCGCGCAGCGTAAATAAAAAACAAGAACTAACTCAAAACTCAGAACTCACAACTCATAACTTGCGGTCGAAGACCGCATTAGTTTTTACCCGCCCGCAGCTCAAATCCCCCTCATGGCAAACGCCTTCAGTTATGCAACTGGGGCCGGCTACGGCAAATAATGCCGGGGCCGCTTGTTTTACCTCCGCCAGCATTGCCTGCGCCAACCGGCGTATCTCGGTTTGGGCGCGTTCGCAGCAACGCAGGTTGAAAAAATTATGCAGGCTGCGCGCGTTCATCGTTATTACCAGATTGGTGGCGGTAGCGTTGGGCAACATATATCGCGCATCCTCCGCCGGTATGCCGGCAGCAATAGCCGCGGCGTAATGCCGGGCTATTTCTTGCATCAGTTGATCGAAAGCGCGTTTTTGCCCGCCGTCTTTGGCGATCGAAGGGGGCGTGATATAATCGAATCCCTTTTCCTGCACATAACGTTGCGATTTCTGGCTGTAAGAAGCGATGCGATGCCGCACCAGTTGATGCGAAAGCGCGCGGCTGACGCCATCCACGGCAAAGGTAAAGACAGCGTGCTCGAACGGTGAATAATGGCCCAAGCTGACCAAACGGGATAAAAACTCCCGCACTTGCTCCGGGTGGAAATTATCCATCAGCTCAGCCCCGCTTTGCGGTGAATAACACAACCGCGCCGCCGCCGCCACCACCTTATCCGGTTCCGGCGTATACGTAAGCAATACGACCCGCATGATCCGCCTGTCGCCTCCCTGTCAGTTTTATAATACTATTGTAACAAGTAGAGCTTGGCTTGTCAAAGGAAAAAGCAGCTTTATAACAGAAAATCCGCCCGGCTAGGAACGGCTTCTCTGTTTGGTTTAGATTTTAAGTGCTTTTGGGCAAAATTTTTCTTAAGGAGGCGCTTATTTCCTCCCTGTTGTTATTATAGCCTTAGCATTAGAATTTGTCCAGTGTAAAATTTTAATTGAATATTTAGTAACTTTTTATTATAATATAGTTTGAAAGGGGGACAGATGATAGCTCAATAATGAAGATTTTGAATGGGTTTTTTATCGCACCGGAAAACATTGTCCGGAAAGGGGATGGTTATTGGATAACACTTTACCAAAGAACAACGTAAACAGCATAATACTATGTCAAATGTCATGTCAAGATTTATAACAAATTATTATGGAGGGATTTATTATGACATTTAAAAAACACTTACTGCCAAGCCTGGCTATTCTTTTACTGGCGATCATTATATGTTTTGCGCAAGCATCCGCGGCGCCGGCGCCGGACGATGATGTACTGATACTTGAAGAAGCGGCGATGCTGGTCATGGAGCCGCAAGCAGCGCCGGACGACGGCGCGGTTATCGAACTTGTGGAGGAAGAGCTGGCCGCCGCGGAAACAGTGGCTGTCGGTAATGAACACTTCGAAGCGCTGCGGGCCGCGTTCCCGGCCTTGTGGAATGAAGAAGCCGGCGTCACCCAGCCTGTTTTCACCATTGCTGCCAACACCGTACTCCATGAGGAAGTTTGGATCGAAGTGCCGGTGGAAAGCTTAGCTACCGGTCAATTCGGCATTGATCATTCATCCAAAGGCCAGCGCGATCTGATTTGCATCAGGATCACCCGGCCCCGGCCTACCGACCCCAATTATCCCCACGCCGCTGATCCCGCCAACCCCACCGGCGTGGTAAAAGTACCGGTATTCATGATACACAGCCCTTACCGCGGTAACAATCAGCCGAATATCGATTATAACAGGTCGATAGCTAAAAATAATTCCAATACGGAATATTACGAAAATCCCCTGACGTTGAACGGCATCACATTAAGCGCGCGGCGTTATAGCGTTAACCCGGATACCTCGCATTATACCTATGCGGATGTGAAAAGCAAACGGCTTAAGCTTCATGAATGGCCTTGGAGCGACGCGGCTTATCCCGATGATTACTACAGCATACCCGCTTCCCGCGGAGCAAAACCCATAGCCATGGCCAATACCTTTTCTTCCGGCGCGGTGGCTTCCGGGGGTTTGAGCATAAATAACTATATGTTCGCGCGCGGCTTTGCTGTGGTGCAAACCAGTACACCGGGTAACAGATACAGCCAATCATCCCCCAATACCGCGGCAGGCGGTCCCTTCAACGACGGCTTGAACGCCTATGGCGAAGCATATGAAATGCTGGCCGGCTTGGCTGCTATCAAATGGCTGAACGGCGAATGCCGCGCCTATAAAAACAAGAATGCCACCGAAGAGGTCGTGGCTTATTGGGCCAACGGCGATGTGGCTATGAATGGCACCTCCTATGTCGGCACCACGCAAATGGCTTTGGCCTCCGCGGGATATGAGCCTTTAAGAGTTATCCTGCCGACCGCCGGTATATCCAATATGTATACGTATTTCCGCCAAAACGGCGCTGTCTATCCCGGCCAATCGGCTCAGGGCGAGGACGCCGAATGGCTTTCCCGCTATAATATGGGCCGCTGGAGTGACGCCAATTTCGCGTTGGGCCGGCCCGACCGCATAGCTTATGAAAATCTTATGAACAGACTTGCCGATGAAATAGAACGTGAAACCGGCGACTATAATCAGTTCTGGGATATGGGCAACTGGTTGGGGCAAGCCGGGCGTTATAAGGCGGCGGTGCTGTTCATGCAGGGCTTGGACGACCGCAATGTTGGCACTCAGCACATGGATCATCTGTACCGGGCGCTGAAGGAAATAGACCCCAATTACCCGGTCAAACTCATGATACATCTGCAAGCCCATACTGCCCCATATAACTACGGCTCAGGAGACTTTTTGGGTACGACCCATAAATGGCTGGATCGCTTTGTGTATGGTATAGAAAACGGCATCGACACCAATGGCGTGGACGCCTGGGTTGCCGATAATGTGACCGGCGAATGCCATCAATACTCCACCTGGCCGGCGGATGGCAGCGAAATGCGCCGTTACTACTTCGGCCAAACGGAAAACGGCGGCGGCCAATTCTTTGTCAATGCTCCACCCAAAATTATTGAAGGCCCGTTCTTTGATCAGCTTAAATACCGCACCAGGGATTCTTTCAGAGATGCGGCGGATCCCTTCTATAACCTGACCGTGGCTAATTACAGTGATACAGGCAATACCAACTGGATCTATACTCCGGACGGCTGGATCGAAACAGCTTGGGAATCCACCATGCTCTTCCCCACGGCAACCCCCGCCACGCCCGGCAGCAGCACCATCAATATAAATCCGCAGGAAATATTGTCGCATACCGACGCCCGCCTGGCTTATGTGACCGAGCCGCTGGCCCAGCCGGTTACCTTGAGCGGCACCGCGAGAGTGACCTTGGATGTCACGCCATACGCTGGTATCGGTTCACTTTCGGCCATGATAGTTGATCTCGGTGACGCGCGGCGCGCCTATCAAACTTCATCCACTAATTCCGCCTGGCAGATACCGGCCTTTACCGGAGCGTACAATGCCTATAGCAGGTATCTGTACACATTCTCCACGGCGATCAGCCGCTACAAGGTGGTGGCGCGGAATTCCGTGGATATACAGAACCCCAATCCCAGCGGTATCACCTATTTAGATACCGATCTTACCAGGGATTCGTCATTTGTACCGCCATACTGGTACCAAACCACGGAAATAGTGCCGGGCACACCCTACAGCTATACCTTTACCCTGGAGCCAAGGCATTATACCTTCCGTGAAGGCAGCCGGTTGGCGGTAGTTATTTACTCCACCGATTATAGGCATACCATCCGGCCCTTTGAAGCCACCAAAATCGATCTGAACCTGGGCGCGGGCTCCTATATCGACCTGCCGCTCATCGACCCGCTACCGGCGGTAAGCGCCCCCAATTACCATGTTTACATGCAGCAATCTGAGCAAAGCGGCGAAACCATCTATGTGGATGTAATGCTTCAGGGTATTGCCAATTATACCCAATTCAATACCGCCATTGCCTATGACAGCGAACTGCTGCAATTCGCCGGCTACGAGAATCTGACCGGCCTGGCGGCGGAAATCAAGGCCGTGGCGCCTGATAAAGTCTCGGTGCGTAGCATACCCTCGCTGAATATGTTGCAGGGCGCATCCTGCGCCGCGCCGGTAAAAGTGGTCACGCTGAAATTCACAGCCAAAGATAATGTGGCGCCCGGCGTCTATGACAGCAAGCTGAATTTCGATTCCATAGCGGTCACCTCAACAGCAAGCGTGACTAATATGAAATCAGCTCCGGCCAAAGCCTTACCCATTACTGTTAACGTACCCATCGAGTCTCTGTAAGTTTTATACTACTATTATGACAAGTAAAGGTTAACTTGTCAAAGTAAAACACCGCTTTTAAGCTACTGTTCACATCCCCGCCACCATACTCTATTTGTATGTCATTAGCAGCGCGGCGAAGAATCTTGCGTAAAGATTTTTCGGGCTGAATGATAAAACTGGGTGGGGGTGTGAACAGTATTTTTTTATATATTTATTGATTATGGAGTAAATATTTAGTATAATCAATATTAAGGAGGCTAAAAATAGCGTTACAAGATGGGCTTTTGAAAGATTTTTTTATCGCACCGGAATATAATGCCCGGAAAGGAGATGATTACTGAATTATATATGAGTTATAGTACAAAAGAACAACGTAGACAACATGATGCTATGACAAATGCAATAACAATTTTTATTACTCGATTTATCACACGATTAATTACCCACTTTTTTACAAAATTATATGGAGGGATTTTTTATGACATTTAAAAAGCACTTACTGCCAAGCCTGGCTATTCTCGTACTGGCGATCATTATGTGTTTTGCCCAAGTATCAGCGGCTCCGGCCTCAGACGATGACGGGCTGATACTTGAAGAAATCATGCTGGTTCCGGAGACGCAAGCGGCGCCGGACGATAATGCGGTGATCGAACTTGTGGAGGAAGACGGTCTATCCACGCTGGCCGCCGCGGAAACAGTAGCCGTCGGTAATGAAAACTTCGAAGCGCTGCGGGCCGCGTTCCCGGCTTTGTGGAATGAAGAAGCCGGTGTCACCCAGCCTGTTTTCACCATTTCAGCAACCACCGCTATCCATGAGGAAGTTTGGATCGAGGTACCGGTGGAAAGCTTGGCCACCGGGCAAATCGGTATTGACCACTCATCCAAAGGCCAGCGCGATTTGATTTGCATCAGGATCACCCGGCCCCGGCCCACCGACCCCAATTATCCCCATGCCGCTGATCCCGCTAACCCCACCGGCGTAGTCAAAGTGCCGGTACACATGGTACACAGCCCTTACCGCAGCAATAATCTGCCGAATATCGACTATAACAGGGCGATAGCGGAAAATAATTCCAATTCAGAATACTACGACAATCCTCTGACACTGAACGGCATCACATTAAGCGCGCGGCGTTATGACGTTAACCCGGATACCTCGCATTACACCTATGCTGATGTGAAGAGCAAGCGGCTGAAACTCCATGAATGGCCTTGGAGCGACGCGGCCTATCCCGATGATTACTACAGCATACCCGCTTCACGCGGACCAAAACCTATCTCCATGGCCAGCTCATTCACTTCCGGCGCGGTAGCTTCCGGGGGCTTGAGCATAAGCACCTATATGTTCGCGCGCGGCCATGCCATCGTCTATACCAGCACACCTGGTAACAGATATGGCCTTGCCACCAACAGCGCTACAGCAGGTCCATTCAATGATGGTTTGAACGCCTATGGCGAGGCTTATGAAATGCTGGCCGGCTTGGCCGCTATCAAATGGCTGAACGGCGAATGCCGGGGCTATAAAGACAAAAGCGCCACCCAAGAGGTCGTGGCTTACTGGGCTAACGGCGATGTCTCCATGAGCGGCACCTCCTATGTCGGCACCACGCAAATGGCTCTGGCTTCAGCGGGATACGAACCATTACGGGCTATCTTGCCGACCGCCGGCTTATCCAGCATGTATACGTATTTCCGCCAAAACGGCGCTGTCTATCCCGGTCAATCGGCTCAGGGCGAGGATGCTGTATGGCTCTCCCGTTATGATATGAGCCGCTGGCAAGACCCCAATTTCGCGCTGGGCAGGCCCGACCGCATTGCCTACGATAATATTATGGCCAGGCATTCCGATGAAATTGAGCGTGAAACCGGCGACTATAATCAGTTCTGGGATATGGGCAACTGGTATGGCCAAGCCGGGCGTTATAAGGCGGCCGTGCTGTTCATGCAGGGCTTGGACGACCGTAATGTTGGCACTCAGCATATGGATCAATTGTACCGGTCGTTGAAGGAAATTGACCCCAATTACCCGATCAAGCTCATGATACACTTGGGCGCTCATACTACCTTATATAATTATGGCGAAGGGGACTTCTTAGGCACCACCCATAAATGGCTGGACCGTTTTGTGTATGGTATTGAAAACGGCATCGACACCAATGGCATAGAAGCCTGGGTAGCCGATAATGTGACCGGCGAATGCCATCAATACACCACCTGGCCGGCGGATGGCAGCGAGTTGCGCCGTTATTACTTCGGCCAAACGGAAAACGGCGGCGGTCAGTTCTTTGTCAACCCCCCGCCCAAAATTGTTGAAGGCCCGTTCTATGATCAGCTTAAATACCGCACCAGGGATTCTTTCAGAGATGCGACGGATCCCTTCTATAACTTGACTGTGGCCAATTACAGCGATACAGGCAACACCAACTGGATCTATACTCCGGATGGTTGGATCGAAACAGCTTGGGAATCCACCATGCTGTTCCCCTCGGCAACCCCTGCCACGCCCGGCAGCAGCACCATCAATATAAATCCGCTGGAAATACTATCGCATACCAATGCCCGTCTGGCTTATGTGACCGAACCGCTGGCCAAGCCGGTTACCTTGAGCGGTACCGCGAGAGTGACCCTGGATGTCACGCCCTCCGCCGGCATCGGCTCACTTTCAGCCATGATAGTCGATCTCGGCGACGCGCGGCGCGGATATCAAACATCCTCCACTAATCCCGCCTGGCAGATACCGGCCTTTACCGGAGCGTATACCGCTTATAGCAGGTTCCAGTACACATTCTCCACCGCGATCACCCGCTATAAGGTGGTGGCGCGGAATTCCGTGGACATACAGAACCCCAACCCCAGCGGTGTAACCTATCTAGACACCAATATTACGCGGGATTCGGGTTTTGTGCCGCCATATTGGTTCCAGACCACAGAAATAACGCCGGGTAAACCCTATAGCTATACCTTTACCCTGGAGCCAAGGCATTATACCTTCCGCGAAGGCAACCGTCTGGCTGTGGTGATCTATTCCACCGACTATAGGCATACCATCCGGCCCTTTGAAGCCACCAAAATCGATCTGAACCTGGGCGCGGGTTCCTATATCGACCTGCCGCTCATCGACCCGCTGCCGGCGGTAAACGCCCCCAATTACCACGTTTACATGCAGCAGCCCGCGCAAACCGGCCATACCGTCTACGCGGATATTATGCTTCAGGGCACTGCCAACTATACCCAATTCAACACCGCCATTGCCTATGACAGCGATCTGCTGCAATTCGCCGGCTACGAGAATCTGTCCGGTTTAGCGGCGGAAATCAAGGCCGTAGCCCCCAATAAAATCTCCGTGCGCAGCGTACCTTCACTGAACATGTTGCAAGGCGCATCCTGCGCCGCGCCGGTCAGAGTGGTCACGCTGAAATTCACCGCCAAAGATAATGTGGCGCCCGGCATCTATAGCAGCAAGCTGAACTTCGACGCCATAGCGGTTACGCCCACGGCAGGCGTGGCAAACGCCAAAGCAGCCCCGGGCAAAGCCTTGCCCATTACCGTGTACAAACCCGTCGCCGGCGCTATCAGCAAAGTGAACCTGATCACCGATCAGGAAGTGGAAATAGAATTCACTAATCCGGTACTGACCGCGGAGCAGGCTTATGCCACCTTCGACGTACTGGTAGACGGCAAACCGGCCGCTTATACCTTCCTTTCCTATTTCGGTAAAGATGTGGTGGATGTGCCGGTAGTCAATATCCGCTTGCAAGAGCCGCTTACCATCAAAACAGGCCCTTATGCCGCCTATACATTAGGCCCGCAAGCCGCAGCCAGCCTCAGCATACAGAAGAAAGACGCCAAGCAGGGGGTCACCGCCGCCTGGGTTCCCTATTACACCTTCTATGATCAGCTTAATGCCGCCGGTACCGGCGGTCAGCGCAGTAACCGCGGTTCCCGCGGCATGATGTGGGTATGGGGCAATGAAAACTCGCGTTGCGCGGCTTCCACCTTTGCCAATGGCGCTTTCGACCATATCCCTTCCAGCTACAGAACTAATTATCAGGGCGCCGCCTGGGTGGTAGCCACCTATGTCACCGCGGCATTGGACAGAACAGTGGGCCGTTCCGAACAGTTGGTCAACGCCGCCAATGTTTCCGGTATGCATGTAGTGGTAGTGGGCAATGGCGATAGCGTCTATACTGTGCCGGAATTCCGCCAGCTGTACGTTTCCGGCGTCACCACCGACTGGGCCAGCCGCGTCACCATCGGCGGCAGCCGCGAGATACCCATCGTCGTCACCACCGCGGAGGATGTATGCCGCGTTAAAGGTGCGAACGACAATACCTTCGAGATGATGCGCGAATTTGCCCGTCTATTCCTGGAACTGGGCGTAAAAGATGGCTGGGGCAATTTCCAATTGGGCGTCTACGACCATCCGGACAGCTATAACAGCTATAAACGCTTGCAGGAAAACTATGAAAAATCCAAGGCTGCCGGCTTGTGGCCGGGAACCAATGTATTAAACAGCCTGGAAGATTATTATGTCCTGGGCACCATGATCTATTTCGAAGGCATACCGGAATCCACCACCTGGCAAGCGGAATCCTTCCCCATCAATACTCGCCGTGAGCTGCTGGAATACGACCTCGGCCTGTATAATTCCATGGCGGAGATCTACGGGGAATGGGAATATTTCGTCGGCGGCGGCACCAGCTCTTCGGATTCCTCCAGACGCTGGGGCGCCCCCTGGTATAAGCATGGCCAGGTCGAAAACTATACAGTGGTCAATGGCGCTATCCAACCATACGAGCCCCTGAAGGTGGTTGAAGCCAACCTGATCTCCCCCACCCAAGTGGAATTGGTATTCAACCGCGAGATAAAAGATCTGGATGAACTGCGCACCTTGGCCAACTGGGAATTCACCTGGACTCCCGCCCAAACCGTGGTCTGCTACAATGGCGCCAATCCGGTTACCTACACAGCCGGAACCACATATACCTTCAACTCCACTTCCAGTCACCGGCTGGTCATGGAGTATTATATGTGGAAGACTCTGACCCTGAAGGTGACAGGAGCCAAGTTCAATACCGGCTATATGAGCTATGAAATCGGCGGCTTTACCACGGATGAAATAAACAAAGCCTTCGATGATACGCTGACCGTTGCCCAAGGATATAAGCCCTGGTTCACCGAAGACGCTTACTACCGTGATCTGAACCCTGTGGGCCGCGGCTTCATGGGAGATATCGGCGACCCCAGTGGCTGGATGGCCGACACCGGTACATCCCGTACATCCTATGCGGTAAGCCAAAAGGTCTATGACTCGCAAACGCCGGAACAAAGAACGGCAAAACGCCTGGTGGTAGGCAAAAAGATACCTAGAAGCGATTTCTACGGCAAACCCAGCGCCTTGAACAAGGGCGAATACGTGAGATTCGACGCGGCCAAGGGCGGATTTGTGGCCTATGATAAGCAAAACAGCCCGCTTAACGGCGGCGCGATCCACTTCCCGGCGGCGGTCAACGGTACATTGAACGTTACCTTCAAGGGCAGCCCCGCCGTGGGCGACTGGGCCGGCAATAAGCTGGAGGCCAAAGCCTATAGCGTACAGATGAATCCCTGGCAGAAACAGATCATGCGCAGCGAAAAGACCGGCGTTTATGTATACGCCGACGCGGAAACGCAAAAGAACTCCCTGCTGGTGGCCTGCGATTACTGGGATTACATGTTCTCCAACCCCATTGATAATCTCGGCCAGCGCATGGCGGACGGCTTCAACTTCGCCTATTATCATCAAAACGTCAAGACCGGCGAATTCGCTTCCGGCGGTTTGGATATCCTGGGCTATCACAACCATATGTATATGGCGCCCAACCGGCGCAGCCTCTATAGCGCCGGCCCCACCGTGCTCTATGCCGAAGGATTAGGCTATCATGTCTGCTCCACCATGGAATACTCCCTGCTGCGTGATTATCAGTACACCCGTTATAAGCATGAATCGATCATGCATCACGAGGGCGCGCATTCCGTGGAATATCCGGCGATGTTCTACTTCACCGACCTCAACTTCGAGTTGCATGAAATCTGGGATAATTTCGGCAGAACTACCTGGATGGGCGGCAGCACCTACGCGGGCGGCTCGCCAGCCGAATGGTTCGCCACCCTCTCCACATATTGGTTCGACACCATGCGAGAATCGGTGGACGGTTCCGTAACCGGCGTATGGACAGCGATCAGCACCCGCGAAGAGCTATATGAATATGACCGTAAAGGTTATGAGTTCATGAAGAAGGTCTATTATAACGGCGAAACCTATCTGGATCCCGCCAAAGTGCCGGGCGGCCAAACCAAATTACCCGGCTGGGATGCTGCCGGCAATTCCATCAATGATGATATCATCAAATGGGGCCTTTCCTTCCCCGGAACCATGAATGAGGATCGGGCGGATTACGGAGTAACCAATCAATTCCGCTGGACTTCCTGGGGCGCGCCCAATATGTGGGATATCAACGGCGCACCCGGCGCCCTGAACACGCTGCCCGGCAGCGGTCTCAAATATGTGGTCGGCGTACCGAATCCTCATTATCCGGGCCGGGACATATACGGCATAAACTATAATCCGTATTTGCTTGAGTATCATTATAAATAGGGATTAGGGTCTAGGGTCTAGGGTCTAGGGTCTAGGGTCTAGGGTCTAGTGTCTAAGGTCTAGAGGTTAGCTAAGAAACAACAGGATAAGCAGCAACGGAGCGGTGAGAACCGCGCCGTTGCTGCTTACTGTTACGCGGAGGGCTTCTGTTATAATGATTTATCGGCGCCACCGTGTTTTGGAAAAATATAAACAAAAAAACCGCGCATCAGAACTCTGACGTGCGGTTTTGGCTCCCCGAGCTGGATTCGAACCAGCAACACCGCGGTTAACAGCCGCGTACTCTACCGTTGAGCTATCGAGGATTAAAAAAAATCCCGGCAGCTACCTGCTCTCCCAGGGGCTCGCGCCCCAAGTACCATCGGCGTTAGAGAGCTTAACTTCTGTGTTCGGAATGGGAACAGGTGTGGCCTCTCTGCAATCACCACCGGGAAAAGTA
>Ga0123356_10001673_pt1 | contig 24279 bp, 16 predicted proteins | sample TergutEmb28metaG_2_FD_92546 | JGI IMG/M metagenome (GOLD analysis project Ga0123356, IMG submission 92546) | Embiratermes neotenicus P3 segment gut microbial communities from Petit-Saut dam, French Guiana - Emb289 P3 | ecosystem: Host-associated > Arthropoda: Insects > Digestive system > Gut ...
CGACAGTCGGCGTGGTCGCGTTCTCGCACGACGGACTGACGGTCAGCGGCGGTTCCGTGTCCCAAGGTCCGGATTCCGCACCGGGATATGCCTGCCAGTAGTCGTCTGCCACCGTCCCGTTCGAGTACTCGTGAGGACGGGTGACTGGGGGATCTTGACTGTGAGCGACCGTGGGGATGATACGTCGACGGACGGGAAGTAGTGCGGACCTGGCCAGTCCAGGGTCTGGCTTCCGTCCGATTCGGAGACGACACCGCCCATGTAGCCGTTCGCCCCAGAGGCTAAGCCTCCGTGCACCTCGATCCCGACCTGGGACGTTCCCAGGTCGGTGAAGGTCCACGTGTCGTTGACTCTCGTGACGTGGTAGTCGTCCCCCTCCCACAGGAAGTCGCCCCATTCGCCGCTGCAGTCCCAGAGAAAGAAGGTCGCTGAGTCTTCAACATAGCCTGCGAGGGTGTTCAGCGGGGAGCAGTGGTCGAACAGCAACGCATGATCAGGTTCTTTCGAGTGTCTAGGGCTATCGGTGCTCAGTCACCGACAACGTTGGCCAGGTTGCCGGTGATGGTAGCACGGGCGGGTGCCAGGGCGCGGTGCGTCATGGAAAGGGGGATGTGCGCGAGGACTCTTTTCGGTGCCGTCAACTCGTGCACATCCCCCCGGCTTGGGTTACGTGATTGTCAGGCTGGATGGCTTCGACTTGGCGGCCTTGGCGACCGCGTTCGTCGGTTTCGCGGGCTTGAAGCTGGCCGTCACTTTGGCCTTCCCCTTCGTGTCGACCGCGGGTAGTCGGACCGTCACCTTGCCCTTCTTCTTTGCCTTGAGGTCGACGGTCACCTTTTGGGCGCCGACCTTGACGGTGAGAGTGCCAACGGGCTTGGCGTGGCCGGGAATCTTGACGGTCACTGTTGCCTTCCCGGAGGTGCCGCTGGCCACCTTGTTCTTGGCGAGCTTGAGGGTCACCTTCGGAGTGGCCTTGGCGACCTTTCCGGTCTTGACCGAGGACGACTTCGCGCTCAGAGCTCCAGCGCGCGCGGTCACCTCAACCCCGAGCGTCTTGCCGATGTCGGCCTTGACAGGGGTGTAGGTGGCCCTTGTTGCACCGGGGATGGGCTTGCCGCCCCGCAGCCACTGGTAGGAGAAGGCCGCGTCGGTCAAGGACCAGGACCCTGTTGTCGCCTTGAGCAGCGACCCAAACTGTGCCTTTCCTGAGACCTTCGGTGGGGCAAGCACCTTGAGAGAAGATGGGGAGACGGGTGGATCAGGCGACTTGGTGTCGGGGGGCGGGGATTGACCCGCCTTGTCGAAATCTGGCACCGCGACCTTCGGGATCGCCACGGTCGAGCAGGAATTGACCCTGATCGGCGGACTTGTCCCTGGTTGGCTCGGCGACGCGCCAGGATTGGCCTGCCAGTACTCGTGTGTTGTCTTGCCGCTCGTGTACGTGGTGTACAGGCTGACATAGGCGTCGAGGAAGTAGCTACCCGGCGCAACGCCGGGGATCGAGATGGTTGCGGTGCCGTCTGACCTCAGGTTGTTGGTGAGGGTCTTGCCTTCCGACACTTCCAACAGGGTAGAGGAGTTGGATCGGGGCACGACCTCGTCGTCCCATGGATTGAAGAGTTCAAACTCGACGAACAGGCTTGCGTCGGTGACGGTCTTTAGGTCGGGTGCAGTCTTGGGAAGGCCCGACAAGGGGACTGCCACGGTCGCGCATGTTGCCTGCTTGAGGTTGACCTGCGTCTCGGTGTCGGTCCTTAGGGTCACCGGGGTCGCCCCGGTTCGCGTCCACGAGTAGCCGGCTGTGGACGAGGAGTAGTACGACGGGGCGTACATGTTGTAGCCGCTGTTTCTGTTCATGCCGATGACGGTGGGCACCGAGTCCAAAGTCTCCCAGTACCAGGGCTGAGCCATGAAAGCGCCGGACGACGACGTGAAGTCAATCCAGGGCCTTGAGAACCAGCCCGAGCCCTCGGGATCGCCGAGTCGAAGCCGGCTCTCGTACCCTTGGCGCAGGGGATCGGAGATCGTTCCATAGATGATCGGGTTGACGGGGACCCTCACGGTGATCGCGGTCGGTGTGCTGACATCGAAAACCTGGGGGCCGCTCCAGTGGCCCGGATTGCCCACCACCGAGCTTCCGCCGTGTTCGTAGACCCAGTCTCTCCTGTATTCCACGTATGAAGTCGTGTAGCCACCGGAGACATTGAGCACGACTTGGGATGCGACCATGTCCGTGATGGTCCACGTGTTGCCGGACCTGGTGACGACGTAGTCTCGACCCTCCCGCAGCCAGCGGTAGTCCCAGCCGGTTGGGTCGTAGATATCGATCCATGCCGACCCGGTGATGTAGCCGGCAAGCGTGTTGAGTGCGCGCCCGTCCGTCCGGGTCAGCGTGACGGAAAAAGTGTTCCCCGCAGCCGGAGCCTTGGGTGCCGCAGACGCAAGCCCTGAGGTCAGGACCAGCGCGAGGCTGGAGACGCCGGCGCACGCCAGAACGCCAACACGGCGCCGGCGATACCGGGAAGAAGAAAGAGAACTCATCGTCAGGTTCCTTCGAGTGTTCAAGGCTGCCGGCGCTCTTTCGCCGACAGCGTGGGTCAGGTCGCCGGCGATGGTAGCACAGTGGATCGATGGGCGCGAGGCGCCGAGGTTGTGGGTGGGTCAGCGGTGTCAAAGGAGGGGGAAGGCGAGGCGCACATCTGGGGAACTACGTGGCGGGCGACAACCCAGATCAGCGGTCAAAGGGGTTGCGAACGGTGACGCTGCCGACCCTCTGTGTTGAGTTCAGGTCTTCCGTCCAAAGGGTCTGACATCCCATGGCGGCGGCGCTGTGCAGGATCATCGCGTCCCAAAAGGACACCTGGTGGCCACGGGCGAGCTGAGCGGCCGCGAGAACGTCGTCGGCCATCGGGGAGTGAACTGGCCAAAGGCTCAGCGCACGGATGCGGGCTTGAGCCTGCTCTGGAGTCAGAGGCGTTGCGATCTTGGACACTGCGTTGACATAGAACTCCTGCAAGACTTGAACGCTGACCACCCCACATCGCGCCAGTGCCAGCTCCTCAACGAGGTCGGCAGCGATCACGTGGCGGTCTCCAGCGGAGGGGTCGTAGGCATAGAGCAGGACGTTGGTGTCGACAAAGGCTCTGATCATCTGCGGTGCAAGTCTTCCCGGGTCCACGTGATTTCCCCGACGCTGAGTCCAACTCCCTCACGCATGGCACGCAGCTCTTCGTTCCAGACTTCGTCGTAGCCGGGAGGACTGTCCGGAGCGGCATTGATTAGGCCAGTGACCAGCGCAGAGAGAGAAATGTCACGTTCAGCCGCCATAATCCGCGCCCGTCGAGCAACGAGAGGGTCGAGCGACAGAGTCACGTTTCTGGAGGTCATGTGAGACAGTGTAGCACGGGATCACGGCTCCCACTGGTCGTGGAGGTGGAGTCTCGAGAGCGCTTGTGGGCAAGAGAAAGGGCGAGGAAGCGGTGTCGGTGGTGGGGGCGGGACGGCAACTCACCGCCAACGCCGTCACCAGCTGGCACCCACCCGGCTGCCATGGTTGACGCCGCCGGTGGACTCTGGCACGCTCGGCCCATGAGTGGACTGACCGTCGCTGCGCCTTCGGCGGACCACGCGCGACTCTTTGAGGCGCTGGCGTCACGGCTGGACAACTGGACTCTCGCCGATGGTGAGTCGGTCGACGATCTCGCTGACCGGATGGTCATGGCGACCTCGAAGGTCGCCGATTCCCAGTGGGCCGAGCTCATCGGCGCCGTCTACACGACCGCAGCCCTTGTTGACTTCCTTGGCGTTACAAGGCAGGCGATCAACCAGCGCGTCCACAGTCGCGGCATCCTGAGGCTCGTCACCGCCAGCGGTCGGGCGGTCTACCCGGCTTTCCAGTTCGCCGCCAACGGCCAGACGGCACCGTCGCTCAAGGACGTCCTGCGAACCCTAGCGACAGGGGTTGACGACCCGTGGACGTGGGCGCAGTGGCTCGCCGCCCCCGATGCCCAGGGAGTTCGGCATATCGACCGGCTGTGGGCAGGCTTGGACGCCGGGGTGCTTCTCGATGCACGCCAAACCGCTGCTCAGTGGGCCTTGTGACACAGCGTCCCCTCGGGCGCATTATGCGCACGATGACGGGAGAACAGGCATGCCGCGCCATCGGCCTTGAGGTCAGGTCCATTGCGTCAAGTCCACAAGCCTTCGAGCAGGCCAAAGCAGGCTCACTTTGATCGTCGCGCCCGCCCAAGGGTGGGGGCTAGGTGATTCTCAGGGTGACCACCTTCGCCTTGGCCGACTTCGCGACCGCCCTGGTCGACTTGGTGGGCTTGAAGGTGGCTCTGACCTTGACTTTTCCCTTCTTGGTGATTGCGGGGAGGCGGAGGGTGACCTTTCCCTTCTTCTTCGCCGTGAGTTTGACGACGAACGTCTTCGAGCCGACCTTGATGGTTACGAGGCCGAGGGGTTTGGTGAGACCGGGGATCTTGACGGTGACGGTGACCTTGCCGCGAGCGCCAGAGGCGAGCTTCTTCTTGGCGAGCTTGAGCTTCACCTTGGGGACTGCCTTGGTGGCCTTGACCGAGGGGGTCTTGTCCGGTGGGGTCACGGAGGGGGAGGTGGGCGGGGGAGTGGTGGGTCGAAGTGACGGGGTGGTGGTGGAGGGTGGGCTTGGGCTCGGGTTCGGACCTGGATCGGGGTCAGGGTCTGGATCGGGGTCAGGGTCTGGATCGGGATCGGGGTCAGGATCCGGGTCTGGCTCGCCAAGGCCGAAGTCCTTGACCGTGGTGGCCGGGAAGGTGAAGCCTGAGCAGGTGTCGACGCTCAGTGGTGGAGTCCCTGGCGAGTCGTCCGGGTCGGAACCGGGAAAGCCTAGCCAGGAGTCCGTCATCGTCCGCCCATCTGTGTACTCGATGGAAAGCTCGACGAGAGCTTCGACGTTGTAGTGACCAGGCGCGACGCCCGGGACCGTCCCCGCGAATTTGCCCTCCGAGCCCATGGCGTTGCGGGTGGTGACGCCGTCGGTGACCTCCCACAGTTGGTATTGGTGCGTCCGGGTGATCGCACCCGAGTTTGGCTCGCCCGACACTCGGAGGTTCAGCGAGAGGCTTGCGCGGGAGATGGTTTCGGCGGCCGGCAGCCTCGTCGGAAGGCCCACGAGGGGCACCGCGACCATCGCGCAGGTCACCTGTTGGAGGTTGAGCACGGTGTCCTTGTCCGGTTCGAGAGACACCGGAGTCGCTTCAGCTCGCGTCCACACGTAGCCGGGAGGGGACGAGGAGTAGTAGGACGGGGCGTAGAGGTCGTACCCAGGGGACAGGTTGATGCCGACAACGCCGGGCGTTGCCCCAAGATTCGTCCAGCTGTGGAGAAGGAGTCTGAATACCCCGTCGACGAACGACAGTCGGTCAATGGAGGCCCCCATGAACCAGTCGTCTCTCGTGGGGTCACCCACCCAGAAGAAGACCTGACCCCCCTTGCTCGCGGGATCGGAGACTGTCCCGGAGAGGATCGGCGCCACCGGAATCCCAACCGAGAGCGACTGCGGGGTGCTTATGTCGACAATCGGAAGGTTCGATTGATCGGGCGGCCTCGTCAACCCCACGTCCGCGCCGGAGACCACGAGATAGCCCGGCACGTACGCCGCCCCACCGGAGACGTAGATCGCGACCTGGGACGTGCTCAGGTCGCTGATCATGAACGTGTCGTCCACTCTCGTGAGGGAGTAGTGGGTTCCCTCGCTCAGCCACGAGGTCCGCCCGCCGCTACGGTCGGCGAGGAGGATGTAGCCCGATCCGTCCCAGTGTTCGGGGACTGAGTTGAGAGGCGAGCCGTTGGTTCGGGTGAGGGTGATGGTGACGGAGTAGCCGGCGCTGGGGGTGGCGGGGACCGCGGAGGCTAGGCCGGGGCCGAGGGTTAGTGCTAGGGAGGTCGCTGCGGCGCAGGCAAGAACGCCGGGGTGGCGGGGTCGAAGTCGGGAGGGATGGCGGGGACTCATCGTTGGGCTCCTCGTGTGCAGTTGGGACGGCCTGCGTGCGGTCACCGGTCACCGATGACCAGGCTTGTGTTGAGGGTAGCAGGGTGGGTTGGCGAAGGTCTCCTCCGGGAAGACTAGGGACGCCGACGTCAGCGAGGGTGTGGCCCAACAGCATCGATCGTCGTTGCACGATGGCGGTACGTGGGGCTGACTCGCGGCTCACGACCCGTGCGGGTCCCAAGTGGTGGTCACGGTCGGCGCCAGGAGTCCCACCAGCCCGTTGCTCGCCAGCTCAAGGGGAAGTCGGCCAGGAGTAGCTCAAGCGCATCGCCGCCGTGCTCTTTGACGGTCTCTGTCTTGATCAGGAAGGATCCCTCCAGCGAGAACACATGAACCGCCCACTCCGAGACCTCTGCGACCAAGGACAGGCGCTTCTGAAGGGAATCACTCCTGACCTTGTACTGGCAGGCGCGCGCGCCGTCCCGCAGGCTCTCAAGCGTCGCAAGAACGGTTCTAACGTACTCCTGGGAGTAGCCGGGGCAGTCCCTCGTTCGGTCTCCCGAGCTCACCAGTCGCCGAACGCAGTCGTGCATGGGTATTGGATCCTTGTCTTCTGAATCCTTGAGGGCCTCGCAAGTGGCTTGCAGGCACTGGAGGGCAGCGTGCGTCTTGCGCAGGCCGTCTTCCGCCTCGGCGCGCCGCTTTAGTCTCTTCCTCCACACACCCGCCCCGAGGTACCCGACGATCAATGATGCGACTGCAGTAATGGCCGTCTGGATGACGCCAGCCCAAGTCGCGGCCGTCATGGTGTGCCCCGCCGAGGACGGCCGCCAATCGGAGGCAAGGCCATTGCAGACTTCTGTCGGGCTGCGAGAAGCCCACCGTACATCCTATTGCAGTGAGACTGCCAGTTCTTGAGCTCGTGTTTGTCGCGAACATTGGGCGACGATGAGACGCCCGCCGGGTCATCGCCGTCGAGCACCCTTCCAACCGAAAGCTCCAGCGGAGTCACTGTGTCCTGGTATTCGGAACACGTGATGAGGGCGGCGCACCTCGCGAGCCGTCGGAAGAGGCGGTCATAGAAGGGTGAACGTTCGGAAGTCGGTCGGGTGGCGCGAATGGCGGTGTGCAGGTCAAGATGGTCGTGTTCAAGGGCGAGGAATGCCTCGTTGATTGGCGCGACTTCAAAACCGGCGGCCTGGGCGCGCGTGATCCAGGCTAGGCGTGCTTTGTCAACGTAGGAGAGGTGGTGACTGATTAGCCGCCCCCAATAGGGAAGGGAAGCGTTCCCAGGGCGAAGCCAGAAGTGGGTGGAATGGAGGTCCTTGGGGTCCACACGCAGCGCGGGAGCAAGGGTGTCGCATTCAAACTGGGATTCTGACCAGGCGAGGCTGGAAGCGTAGTCGAAGACGAGGCGAAGATGGTCGATCACCTCCTGGAGCCTGTCGGGCTCGGACCAATGGTCTGCGAGCGCAGCGGACTTCCCCATGGTCGGCCACAGGGCAACAGCCTCATGGTCAACAAGCATGCGCTCGAGGTACTGGGCGCCGGCGCTGGTGATGGAGACTCGGACATCGTCGGGCTTCTCTGAGCACGCTTGTCGAAGAGTCTCGAGGTTTCGGAAGGTGAAGCCGGAGAACTCGACCAGTCGTGCCCACCGCTTCCGGGGATCGGTTGAAGTCCGATCCCAGAGCTCCCAGAGGATGCCTGGCAGGTCTCGGGTGGCGACAAGTGGCCCAAGCATTGAATTGAGCTCTGTGAGGGTGGTACCGTTAGGCGGTGGTAGGTCAAGAGTGTTGAAAGTCAGATGAGGAGAGCTGCTCCGAAGAGACATCAAGACAAGGTGGGATGGAATGCTCGAAATGGCAAAGGACTTGCTCAAAGGCTGGCCAGCGATCAGCCCGTTTTCGAAGTAGCGCTTATCCCAGAACTGTCGCCAAATGCGGTTCAGGACCAGGCCATTTGCGAGGCTCCTGGTCGCGGTACCAGGGTAGGTCGCGGCGGATGGTGCCTGAAGCCGCGAAAGCAACTCCCGGTCGTGTTCGGATGCGAGCGCATCGGAGAGGAACTCGATCGCCGTGCGAGTGTTAAAGCTGAACATTTGGCGAATCCGCAGGCCGATGCCGTCGTGTTCAAACACCGAGGCGAGGGCCTTCGCGATTTGTCCTGGCCTGCTGTCTCGCGTGGTTGGATGCCGAGCGAGCCACTCAGCGCGGTGGGTGACGATCTCGGGGATCGGATACACCCTGGTGACGTCAACCTCTCGCGTCTGGCGTTCAAGTGCCTCGTCGAGATCGGTCATCAGAGCCTCCTTGGTGGGCTTCCGAACGGCGATGATGAATCGAATGGCCTTCCATGCTAGGTTCGTGTCGGGATTCGGGAATCGGCGGCGAGAGAGGGTGTTGACGAGCCCAAAGAGGTCCACAAGATCGCGCATGAAGCTCTTGAGCTCTTGATCCTGGAGCACAAGACGAGGGTCGGTGCTTGGGTTTGCGGATGGCATGAGAGCGTCTAGATTGTCGAGCACAAGGTAGACGAGAGGAAAAGGGTCGACGGACAGTTGGGCAGAGCACCCTTGATCGAGATCGGGCACTGCTTTCCAAATGTGGTAAACGCAGATCAATAGCAGAAGGTTTCTTGAGGAGAGATCGGCGCTGGCATCTGTCCACTTGCTGAGTTTATGGTGCTCGTGACGATTGGGCGCGTTCATGGATTCAACCATCTCGAGAAGGGCTGCGAGGCCTCGATCGCACCGATCCTTGTCGACGAGGTGTTCCACGCCATTCCAAATGAGCTCCGGAATGCGACGAACGAAATTGAGACCCTGATCATAGTCGTCTGTTATGAGCTTGGTCCATACTTCGAGTAGAGCAATTTGAAGGTGGTTGCCGGTGGGGCCTTGCGTCATGTCGAGTACAGCAGCGTTGTATCCTTCCTCGGAAATGGAGCGTCGAAGGAATGTGGTCTTGCCGGAGCCGCGGACACCGAGGCAGAGGGTGATTCTCTTTGGCTCGTCGTGTCGAAAGACATCCTTCCGCTTTTGCATTTCGTTACGATCGGAGTCTTGTGGTTCAGCGAATATTTCTTCGAGAAACCGTTCTTCCGTGAGTAGGGGTTCGAAGTTGCGTTCGTACCAAGTGGTGTAGGGAGTGCAGAGAAGCGCGTCCACCGGGTCGGCGGTGGCGATGCGATCACGGAGGGGGTCCGGTGGCGGTGGGGGTTCGGGGTCGGTGGGCTCGGCTGAGTGTGGCTGGCTGGTGTGTGCGTCCATTCGTCGGGCTGCTCCTGGCGTGGGTGGCGTGCGGGCGGCGGCCGGAAGCGCCAAGCTCTCGGCCGTGGCGGCGCCGGAGGCAACGCTGCCGGGAAGCGAGAGGACCGGGCGCCGCGTGGAGGTTAGCGCACGCACCGAGGGTGACGCAACCCAGCGCCAAGAGTCGTCTAGGAGATCCGGGGAGGTGGGCGCTTGGCTCGGGTGAGAATTGCCAGCATGGCTGTAGGAGACTCGCGTGACACCTGCGGGTCGACGGGTTCGCTGGCGCGGTATTGGAGAGAGCGGGTGGCCGTAGGGAAGAAGATTACGGAGAAGTACAGCGGTGCACTTTGGGGCGTCGAGGGCGCAGAGTGTGGCTCGCAAACGCGGGGAGCTGCGGCGACAGTCCTGGGGAATCCTCCGTCGGGTGAATCGGTCACCGTTCCGCGAGACGACACCGCTCTCACACAGTCATCTTTGCGGGACCTAGGAGGTCGCCGCCATGCATACTCCTTCCGGGATCCCCATCAAGCCACAGCCCGGGCTGTGTGCGCAGCAGGCTGCGGCCTAGTAAGCTTTGGCCGTGCCTCCAGAGGACGGAGAAACCGCGACAGAGACTGTGTTCTGTTGAGGCGCCAAGTGCCTTGGAAGGCGACGACGAGCAGGTACACACGCGGATAACAGCGCTACATGGGGCGCGACAGGGCTAGCGGAGAATCAACTCGGGTCGGATGTGGACAAATCTAGCGGCAACGCAGTACAGGCCAAAGGTTCAGAAACGGACCATGACTTCAATTCTCTCCAAGAGAGGCAATACGAAATCGGATTCAAGGAGCGCCCTGACCGTCTCGGCAGCGAGCATTGTGCTGAAGTACTGGTGAAGCTTGGTTTTTGTACCGTCTCCATAGTCGGCAACGCCTCTCGCAACAAGCCAGGGCACCCCGGAACAGGCTCTGGCGAAACCATATGACTCCATATCTCCAATGGTGATGCCCTGATGCTGGTTGCTGTGCAGTCCAGGAAGAAGCTCGCCGTCGCGCAAGAGCTTCTCACCGGAAGCGACGACCTTCCCCCGAAGGTCAAGTCGAAACTTGAAGCCAGCTGGAACACACTCTTCCCCGTCGACCTCCACCGCGCGCGCTCTCGCATCCGAGAGTCGTCTTTCGAGCATCTCGCGGGTCTCACGATCGCTCTCAAAGTGGTGTAGGACAGAATTCACTTCGCTGGAACGCGAAATCACGTCGGGCCTAGGTTCGAAGGACCCGGTCAAGAGCCTCCCTGATTCATAGTCCCACACCTTCTGGGGAAGTACCACGGCGCCAATGGGAGACGGATCGGGCAGGCCAGCACACATTCCAACTAGTATCCAGAGAGAAGCCCGGTAGTGGCGACCAACCTCCGCGGCTTCTACGGCGGCGTTCACATTCCCCGGCCCGACAAGTGACGCAATTACGCACCGAAGCTTGTCCCCCGTAGCACCCTGCCATGTGAACTCATAGTAGGTCCTTCCGTTCCTGTGTTCGACGGCGAATGTGGTCTTGAAGACATCCTTCACGGCTTCGAGCTCACGAGGCTGCGGGGCGACGAGAACAACGTCCACGTCGGCGGGTTTGGTCGAAGGCGCTGGCCATGGGATGGACGCACGCCCGTCATCGAGAATCGACGACATCGCCTCGAAAGCACGCGATCGGTCAGCAGCTAGGAGATCTGAAGCCTTTGCGCAGATGTCTCGAATCAAGGGGAGTGCGGCCTCCTGGCGTGCGTTGGCACCAAGGGCATAAAGGAGGGATGCAACCGCCTCTGCTGCCGGCTCAGATGGTTGGAAGATGTCCTTGGTCACTATTCAGCCTCTCTCGGGAATGCCATGAAGTAGAGGGGATGAATGGGGCGCGACATGACTTCGCGCCTGTGACTGCGGTTGATGATCGGAAAACATCCGACCGTGTCGACTCCGAACTCAGAGCAAATACGGATAAGACCCTGAGCCGTGCTACAAGTGTCGACGAACTCATCGACAACAGCCGCCTTCGTGCCGTCGGTCCCTAACACGTGGAGTTGCCGTCGCCATTCGTCTGATTGGTCCACAGCGGCGGTGGGGGTCATCTCGCCCGTGGCGACTCGGTCGATGATGGACCGGTGAATGAAGACAGGGAGGTATTTGCCTCGCCTGACAGTGGGGTGGCCAAGCAGGAGGACACGCATTGCTGGCTCGTCGGGCGCGATAAGGGCGAGCGGGCCATCATCAACAAATCGCCGAAGCATACCCTCGAGCTTGTACGCGAGATATCTGGTGTTCTTCTCTATTAACTCCTGCATGTTCAGGAACCTGCGACCGAATGGCACGTGAGAGGGACCATAGGTCTGCGCAACCCACGAAACGTCCTTTAACATGGTCCACATATCAAAGGAGCGAATCTGGAGTGGCTCGCCGTGACTGTCGGAGTAGTCGGTGGCCGTGAGGTGCAATTGGCACTGAGGGCAGGCATGAGTGAGCACGCGGGTGTCCGGGACGTCTCTGAGGCAGCGTAGGTTTGGGAACAGTCGGAGTGAACTCTTTGAAGCGAATACGGCGAACGGATGGATGTTCTCTTCGGGGAAGTGCTTGGCCCAAGCGAGGAGTTGCTCGAGGTGTTTACCCCGGGTGACGACATCGAGTAGGGGGAACACTGCTGAGTCCTGGCGGTTCTTGCCGCGCCAAGGCTGCTTGGAGGGAAGGATGACTCGCAGTGTTGATGCGGTCTCGCTAGCAACCCGGTGCGCGACTTCATCAAACCAGGGAGTCACCCTCTCGGGAATTAGAATGTACGACTGGTTTGTTCGCTCTCTGCGCTTCAGCGTCTCATTTAGGTGGATGGCAAGGAGCTTCGAAGTCTCATCCACCGCTTCGGAAGCATCCCAAAAGAATTGCGAGCAGTAATCCTCGGCGAATCGGTAGTGACCCATTCGGCGGACGATGAGTTCACTGAAGTCACGCTGTAGAAGGGTGCGATCTAGGGCGAAGAGTGTCTTGAGGTCGGCGTGGTCGAGAGCGTGGTCAGACGGGGTGAGGCCAAAACCTCGACTGAAGCCGGTGACTGTGAGGACGAGCACTCTGCCACCGGCCGGCGGAAGGTGCTTGAGGGGCTCCCAGAAGAGGGACGAGTCGTGGAAGAGGCCATGGAAGACCAAGACTGTGGTGCCTTGGGGATCGGCCGAGGCGAGATCTTTGACGTAGCTAGCGAGGCCGTGAAGGAACGAGTCGCGCAAGTACGCTTGCGCGACGTGCCTAAAGTCTAGAACGGCAAGGCAGCGGGCGCGTGCGCTTGCTGTGGGAGCGAGGTGTCCCGAGAGGTCCTGGTCGTCGCTGACACCCTCGAAGAAGGATCGTGGGCGGTCAAGAACGGAGTAGCGCGTCTTTGGAGTTGAGGTCGAGCCGGTGTTCAGAATGTGGACCAGTCTCTCGTGCGATTCCCTAGTCTGGTTGAGTGCCTGCTCGGAGGGCCTTTCACCAGAGAGACATACGATTCTACTGTAGAAGTAGCTTTGGTGTGTCATGTCAGTGGCATCCTGACCATAATGAGGTTGCCTGGGAATGGGGTTCCACCGATTCGCCGCACCTTCGCGGCGTAGCGACTGGCATAACGCGAGCTGTCTCGCTTCAGGCTGAGGTATACCCTGCCGGTGCGGAGAAGAAGCGAGCCTCCCATTGAGTCTATCACGGCGCGGTAGAGGGCGAAGAGGCCGTTTCCGACAGTCTGAGTTGGAGTGTGTAATGCGGCCCGGCACGAGATCCCACTGAAAAGGCTTGCTAAAACAAGTACTTCGTCGGGGTCTTGGAGGGACGGGGTGTAACTGGAGGAGAGAACGGGGCTTTCCGAAGTCCAACCACTTGCTTTGATTCGGAAGGTGTCGTCCTGTGTCTCTGCTGTGGTGCGGATTGGCTGTCCTGCGGTGAGGGCGGAACGAAGGGTCTCGGTGAAGGGGATTCCGTCGTCCCAGACGCCTATAGAGAGGGACCGGTCAATTCTCTCTCCTTTGGAGGTGTGTCCCGCCTGGGCCTCGATGTTGACGGCGCGCGAGGTGGTGAGCATCAGGCGGGCTCTTGGATGCTCGATGGCGTTGGAGATTAGTTCGAAAAGAACCACACGGACGAGCTCCTCAGCGGCGTTGTCACCTTGGGCATGAAGATGTCGCCTCAGGACACTTTGGACGAGTGAGCTTCTCCATCGAGCCCATTCCTGATCAACGGCATCTCTGGGTCTGTCCATCGCGTCAAGGGCGTAGGCTTGGATGCCCCAGAACCTGTTGCTGAGAAGGACCTGGAACTCTTCTCCAGTCGTGTCGGTCTTCCTCTTGCGTCCAAGGTAATAGATCTGTGCCTCACCGAAGTAGTGTTTGGAGTCTTCTGTGACCTGAGAGTAAAGTGTTCGTCCCGTGGCGGCCTGGACGCCTGCTTCGAACCTCCACGTTCGGAGGAAGTCTCGTACTCGCTGATGGCGCGGTAGGCGGAGAAGAGTGGTGAGAGAGGTGCGGGCACGCTGGCGCAAGAGCGCACACAGCTGCAGGAGTGCGGAGAGATCAATGTACTCGGTGTAGGTGAGGTCGAGGAGGAGTGTTTCGGATGTGGCGAACGAGGACTGCGAATCGGAGGTGAGGACCGAGTCGAGTGTGGCTGGAAGGATGGCCGAGGGGAGGACGATGGTCTCGGCTGAGAGGGGGTCGAACGGGCCCGCCGGGGGGGCGAGGCCGGGCGAGGAGGGTGAGGAGCGTCCTCGCGGTGCGGGATCCTCAGAAACGTCCACGCCGACACTGTACACCGCAGTCGGATGGGTTTCAGTCACCAGGAGTGCGGTTGCCGGCGGCCTCGAAACGCGTTGACCATGACGAGCTCAGACTGCGGGTATGAGACACCTGAGCTCGGCGAAGGGGCGGGTCAGGCTTCCTCATTCTCGGCGTGTGGGGGTGTGTGGGGGCTCACCGCTCCCGGCGCCGTCGCTGGACGTCTTGTCCTTGCGTTTGCGGCCGGTGACTGCATCTACCAGCAGCACACCAAGCTCTCCGATCAGTTCCCACATGTCGAAGACCCCCAGGCTCGCCAGGAACCACTGCAGAGTGGCATTCGCCTCACTGACGGCATCTCCTGGCCTTTCGATTATCGCGACGGCGACTCGGACGTGTCTCGGCCAACCAGCGCCGAGAGTCAAGTCCGGGACGCTGACAACTCTACCCTCGGTGACTCGAACCCCGCGCTCACCCCGGCAAGCCTCGCCACACAATCGCGATCCTGAGCAGGACCCCACCATCGCAGGGAAAAGGAGTGAACGTCGCGTCGAGAGACGGGGACGCACCACCCCCCCACCCCCTACACTTTCCCCAGGCCCACACACTCGCCCAAGGAGACCCACACATGACCACCTGGCTCACCACCCCATCCCACGCCCGCTGGCTTGAGCACCAAACGACCTCCCTCCTCGCCTTCGCCCGGCCGAGTCCCCTCCCGGCCGGTGGCTTCGGCTACCTGGACGCCAACGGCGCCCTGGTCACAGCCCGCGGCGCCGAGCTCTGGATCTCCTGCCGCATGACCCACTGCTTTGCCATGGCCGCCATGATGGGCCACCCCGGCTACGCCCCCCTCGCCGACCACGGCGTCCGCTCCCTCCTCGATGGCCCCTTCGCGGACAAGCAGAACGGCGGCTGGTACTCCGCCATCACCGCTGACGGCGCCCCCGCCTCCGACACAAAGGAGGCCTACGCCCACGGATTCGTCATCCTCGCCGCAGCCTCCGCCGCCGCCGCCAACCGCCCAAACGCCAGGGAGCTCCTAGACAAGGCCCTCCAAACCAACCTGGCCCACTTCTGGAACGAGCAAGACGGCATGGTCGCCGACGCCTGCTCCCAGGACTTCGCCACGACCGACCCGTACCGCGGTGTCAACTCCAACATGCACACCCTCGAGGCCTACCTCGCCGCCGCCGACGTCACCCAAGACCCGGCGTGGCTCCACAGGGGCCTCCGCATCTCCACCAGGGTCGTCCACGAGAACGCAAGAAGCAACAACTGGCGCATCCCCGAGCACTACGACGAGTCCTGGTCCCCCCTCCTGGAGTACAACGACGACAACAAGGCCGACAAGTTCCGCCCCTACGGCGCCACCCCTGGTCACGGCCTCGAGTGGGCGCGCCTCATCCTCCACCTCCACGCCGGCCTCCAGGCCATCGACCCCGCCCAGGCGCCCGACTGGATGGTCCCCGCCGCCCGAAACCTCTACGCCCGCGCCATCGAGGACGGCTGGGCTCCCGGTGGCACCCCCGGCTTCGCCTACACCGTTGGCTGGGATGGCACCCCTGTCACCACCCAGCGCCTCCACTGGGTCGCCGCCGAGGCCATTGGCGCCGCCGCCGCCCTACACCACGCGACCCAAGACCCGATCTACGCCACCGACTACCAAAAGTGGTGGGACTACGTGGCCGAGTTCGTCATCGACCACGAAAAAGGCTCGTGGCACCACGAGACGGATCCCGACGGCCGTCCCGACATCACGATCTGGCCGGGCAAGCCCGACGTCTACCACGCGGTCCAGGCGACGCTCATCCCGCGCCTGCCGCTGGCCCCCGCGATGGCGCCCGCCCTGGCCGCGGGCCTGCTTGACGTGAGGTGACCCCTCGCCCCCAGGCGTCGCGCACCGGCTTGGCCCTCGGTGTCGCGTCGTACCTGCTGTGGGGCTTCCTGCCGCTCTACCTCCGGCTCCTGGACCCCGCCGGCCCGGTCGAGGTGATCGCGCACCGAGTGATCTGGACGCTCGTGGTGTGCCTCGTCATCGTTCTCCTGCTACGTCGCTCGCGAGAGCTAACCGCCGCGCTACGTGATCGGCGCACGATGGCGGCCCTCGCCACCTCTGGTGCGCTTCTGTTTGTGAACTGGCTGGTTTTTGTCTACGCGGTGGGCAGCGACCAGCTGGCGGAGGCGTCGCTGGGCTACTTCATAAACCCGCTGATCACGGTCGCGTTGGCCGTGGTGTTTCTGCGCGAGCGGCTGCGGCCGGTCCAATGGGTGGCGTTGGCGATCGGAGGGTCGGCCGTCGTGGTGGTTTGGTCGGGGATCGGACGCTTCCCTTGGATTGCGCTGACGTTGGGGTTTAGCTTCGGGTTCTACTCGTATGTGGAAAAGCGGGTGGGGCGGGCCGTGGCCGCCCCGGTCGCGATGAGTGTCGAGACGATCGCGGTGCTGCCCATCGCGGTCGTGTACTTGACCTGGCTGGGGGCGCGGGGCGGGCAGAACTTCGCAGGCTTGGGGGTCTGGCACTCGCTGGCCATGGCCGGGGTGGGTCTGGCGACGGCCGTGCCGCTGCTGCTCTACAACGGGGCGGCGCGGAGGATGCCGCTGTCTACCCTGGGGCTCCTGCAATACATGTGCCCTCTCATGCAGTTCCTTACGGCGCTGCTGGTCTTCCACGAGGCGATGACTCTGGTGAGCTGGATCGGGTTCGGCCTGGTCTGGGTAGCGCTCGTGGTCCTGGTGACCGACGGAGTGGTCGCGCGGCGAAGGGTGGCGCGGGGCGTGCACGCCGCTGTCCCCTAGAAGAGCGTGAGCTCCAGGTCGTGGTGTCGTGACGCGGGTGTCCGAGAGGACAGGTCGTCAGAGTGAATCAGCGCCTCGACGACGCCGTGCCGGTTGTCGAGGCTTCCGCCAACGTGGTAGAAGTGGTCCTGGGTGATGTGGGGCAGGTCGCTCCAGAACCTCTCGGCGAGATCGTTTCTGCGGAACCGAGTGGAAAGCCACGTTGAGTACACGAAGGAGGCTGGTGTCTGACGGAGGAGGCCGTTGAGGCACTCCTCGTCGGTCTCGCCCCAGCCGTTGTAGTAGTCGGTATGCCTCCCAGCGTAGGGAGGGTCGCAGTAGATGAAGTCACCCGCCTCCGCCTGCGCGATCGTTGTCCGATAGTCCTGGACCTGGAACTCGAAGTCGCCCTGGCGCAGGATCGCTGCGAGTCCGTCCACTTGGTTGACGATGCGCGTGACGTATGCCTGGCTGAACCGCTCGGGCTTGCGGCAGAAGGGGACGTTGTAGCCACCCTTTCGATTGAAACGAATCATGCCGTTGAAGCCGGCGCGGCTGAGGAAGAGGAAGTCCAGGGGGTCGTGCGCCGAGTTGAACCTGTCGCGGACAAGGTAGTAGTGCGCTTCGCCATCCCTGCGGAGCAGACCGCCTTCCTGGACGAGGTAGCTCCTGACGGTGCTTCCGTCAATGTCTCCGTCTGCGACAGCCTGATACAGCGCGATGACGTGAGGGTTCGTGTCCGCCATGAGAGCACTGCGTCGGGCTAGGTTGAGCCCGACCACGCCGGTGCCCATGAAGGGCTCAATCCACCGCCCGGAGAAGTCGGCCGGCATCAGAGTCCGGATCCAAGGCACGAGCTTCGTCTTGATGCCCTGAGACTTGATCGGCGGGACGAAGACGGGGCTGTGGGGGTCACGCATCGGACTCCTGATCTCTCGTGGTGCTGGGGGCAGCGTACGTGGCCCCACGGACACGCCTAGGGACGTCCCGGCGGAAGGGCGCCGCGTCGCGACGTCAACGCGGTTGGGCGACGCAACCAACGAGCGCGGCAAGCCCTTCAGCACGCGCAACTGCCGACCTGATCCCCTCGAGGCGTTGCCGTGCCTTGTCGAGACGGTCGAGGAGGGTCGCTCCTCTCTGGCTGGTCTCCCTGGCCCGGCCACTAAGCTAGGCGCGTTGGCTCTCTCGTCGGCAACGCAAAGGTCAAAGAGTCGAAGCTGTGTGGTGCAACTGGCAAACACGGAGTGACAGGCAATCCAAGCGCGCAGGGGGCAATGCCAGCGTTAGCAGCCGTTCTCCAGCGAGGGAGTCTCACCGCCGAAGGTCGCCGGAGGGTCTCCCGTCCCGCAAGGTGGTCCGAGTCCGCCGACGTCGAGCTTTCGAGAGGCTCCTTGCGGTGGGGCTCGCGTTGCTCTTCTCTTCCGGGTGTGCCGCAACGCCGAGCACGGAAGGCCCGCTGGACACTGGAGTGAAAGAGCTTGGTGCCCTCGTGATCGGCATGTGCCCAGCCGGGGAAGGCTTCAGTCGCGCCATCGGCATCGCCGAGTTGGTGAACACCGATCCGATGATGGCAGTCGTGATTGACTCGGTGCGACTACTCGAGGCCGACGGAGTGGCGTTGAGGGAGGGGTTCGTGGTTCTCCTGAACGAAGGCGAAGGGGGATATGGCGGGGGTTTCGAGGTTCCCCCTTCGGTCGAGGAACACTCGGCCGCAGCCGCCGGTCTGTGGGAACGGAGGGTTCCGGTTGCCGGAGCGACCCTGCCGCCGCTGTCCCGCGCAAACCTCCTGCTCGGAGTGGTGGACGAACCGAGGGGCGCGCACACCGTGATGGGTGCCGAGATCAGCTACCACAGAGGTGAGAGTCGATATCTGGCCGTGTCAGGGATCGGAGCCGAGTTTGTGCCTGCTGATGACCCGGCGTGTCGGGGATAACCTGCGTTGGTGTCGTTCACTTCCCAGGAACTCCTCGGTGGCGGCTCGCCTGAGTGACTGCTGAAGGCAGCGTGCGTGGCCCCTGGGGGTGGCGGCGGGGGAGGGACGTCATCGTGCGGCGGGGGAGGCGGTGCCGGCGGGGAAGGGAGCCACCGCATCACGCACGTTCGCTGTGGGCGGAAGTAGCTGTCCACCTCGTGGGAGATGGGTTCGCGGCGGCCAGAGTCCTCTTTGCGCGGAACATAGGAAGCACCGGATGGGGTTGCCCCGGTACCACTCCTTAGCGGGAACCCAACCCAACCCCGGAAGGCTGACTCCATGGCTCGGCGGCACCTCCATACCACCCCCTCTTCGACCACACCCTCTTCCTCTCTTACGCGCGCACTCGCGCGAGCGGGGTGGCGCATCGTCGCTGGGGTGACCGTCTTGGCCGTTGCGGGGGGCGGTGCCATGCTGGCCTCGAACCTCAACACCGAGGTGGCCGAGGCAGCGTCGGTGTTCCCCCTCATCGACATCACCGACGGCGCGTACACGAAGGCGAAGTGGACGACCAACGCCTCCACCAACATGACAAAACCTCTGTCCGCGACCCCCGACGGGTGGATGCGGCTGGTTGATGGCGGCAGAGATCGCCGTGTGAACATGCTGACCGCCAGCAGTTTCCCCTCGAGCACGGGCGTCTCAGTCACGTTCGACTACCGGATGACTGGACGGGAGACCTACGAGGGCAAGGCGGGCGACGGCTTCAGCGTTTACCTCGTGAACGGCGACAAGCAGTCGAAGGTCTCGCCCGGAGCCCCTGGTGGCGGCCTCGCATACGGCCGAATCGCCGTGCCCGGCCCTCCTGCGGTGAAGAAACCTGGCGTCCTGGATGGCTACCTCGGAGTGGGGTTCGACGCTTTCGGCACCTTCGCGAATGACGTTGAGGGGAACACGGGTAGCGACCCAGAACTCGCCGGCACGCCCAACATCTCCATGAGGGGATCGGGAAACGGCAACAACTCCTCGATCACCAACAGCGGGGCTTTCTACCACTGGGCAAACGGCACGGCAGCCCCTGACATCCTGACCGGCCCGACCGACATGACCTACGACCCGGCAACCGACCCCGAGTCGATGTACCGCCGCGTCAACCTCGTCATCGGCAAGAACGCGGCTGGCGCCATGGAGGCCGCGGTGAGCCTCTCTCCTCACACTCTCAAGGGGACGGAGCCCGAGCGGCTCGACCTCGCCTTCACCGCCGACATCTCTGCGGTCAAGGGCCAGGTTGCCCTCCCCAACAACCTCAAGCTGGGCCTGGGTGCTTCGACGGGCGGAGCCACCGCCCTCATCGACATCAAGAACGTCTCGGTCGAGTCCCTGACCGACGCGGAAGTCGAAACTGACCTAGTGGCGCCTGGACGCCCCGACTTCGCCACCCCGTCCTTCCTCCCGGGCGACCCGATCTCGTTCACCTTCAAGGCAACGAACAAGGGCCCCAGCATTGTCGGCGATCCGCCACTGGGCGTCGCGGGAGTCGGAGGCGACTTCACCTGGCTGCTCGACAACTCCACCGCCACCTGGACCTGCGCCGTCACGGGCACAGCTAAGTGCATCGCAGCTTCGGGGACCGGAGCCAAGGTCAACGCCCTGTGGCATGGCCCGGCGAACACCGGAGTGACCGTGACGGTCAAGGGCAAGATCCGGGCCGATGCGGTGCCTGGGCTTCAGAACATCGAAGGCATCATCCCCACAAACTTCAACGACTTCACCTTGGATCTCGGGACCCGGCAGATCACCAAGGACCGGGGCGTGGGCGACCTCAACCTCGACAACAACACTGATTCCGTCGAGATCCGGATCCTGGAGCATCGTCTTGACCTCGACCTTCAGGCGTCTCCAAGCGATCCGGCTGAGTTCACGCTTGGCCAAGAGATCACCATGACTTACGAGGTCACGAACTCCGGCACAGCCCCGCTGACCGACGTGGAAGTCACCTCGACAGAGTTCACCGGGTCTGGCTCGCTGAGCGACATGGAATGGACGTGGCCGGACGATGACGGCGCTCTCGCCCCAGGTGAGCAAGCCACCGCAAAGGCTACTTACATCCTGACCCGGACTGATGTGAACAACACTTGGCTCCGTCACTCGGCCGAGGCAGCGGCCGTGGGTCTCGACGAGATCCCAGTCGACGCAGAGCCCCAGACCGTGCTCCTCCAGAGCAAGGTCCCCTCCATCGACAAGTCGAGCGTCTCCATTACCGAGGGTGACAGGGCCGCCGATGGTTCGGATGCCCACATCGTCACGGTGACCTTGAACAACGGGTTCGACGAGCCGATGGTCGGTGAAGAGGACATGATCACGGCGTCCGCTGACCCGAGCAAGGGCGTGAGCCTGGGCCCCGTCGAGGCCACCGACACCCCGGGCGTCTACACCTTCGAGGTCACCTCGACCAAGGTGGGCACCACCACGGTCACCGTCGGCTACCCGGGCATGGAAGACTTCCCCGGGCTCCCCGCAGCGTTTGTCGTCGGCGTCATGTCCGACTCGACCTTCGCCATCGTCCCCTCCACCCTCGAGGTGGACCAGATTGCGACGGCGACGGTCACGCTGGCCGACGCCCACGGCAACCCCATCATCGGCCAGGAAGTCTCCATCGAGGCCGAGCCCGCAGGCCTGGTGTCCGCCAACACGACCGTCACCACGGACGTCAACGGCGAGGCCACCCTCGCGCTCACCACGACCACGGCCGGCACCTACACCGTCCACGCCTCCTACGATTCGCTCGAGCTGGCCGACTCGCCCCAGACCGTCACCTTTACCCCCGGTCCCGCCTGCGCAAACCCAGTACTGAGCACGATGACGGCGCTCACCTCGGGTCCGAAGGTCGCCGACAAGGTGGAGACTCACTCGGCCTTGGTGACTGTGCGCGACTGCTTCTCCAACCTGGTTCCCGACGCATCGGTGACGTTCGGGTTGGTTGGTGGCGAGGTAAAGGGCTCTGGTCTGACGGTTGAGACCGACGAGTCGGGCCAGGTGACTATCGAGTTCGCTTCGGATTCGTTCGCTTCCCACACTGCTGTCCTGTCCGCGACCGTTGAGGCCGACGGCACAGAGATTGCGATTCCGGTTGAGGATTCGCTTTCGGAGACGGAGCTGGAGTTTGAGTTCTCCTCGCGGACTCCGGATAACTCTGAGTACACGGTCACCGACGGGGTTCGGGTTGCTGACGGTGTTGCTTCTCACACGATCACTGTTGAACTGCGCGACGAGCAAAACGTTCCTGTTGCTGGTCAGGCGATCCGTATCTACGCGACTGCCGAGGGTCGCGGTAGTGAGGCGAACGCGGTTGTCTCGAAGTTCGCTGAGACTTCGACTCCTGGGACCTACACGGCGCAGGTCACGTCGATCTCCCAGGGTGTTAAGGATGTGGCTGTTTGGTGGTCTCATGAGGGCGCGATGCAGGAGATCGCTGCTGTGGATTCATCTGAGGTTGAGTTTGTTGCTAAGCCGAATCCGACTGTTGACTCGACGTGGTTCACCGTGTCGGGTGGGCAGAGGGAGCCTAATGGGGTTGATGCTCACACGCTGACTGTCACGGTGAACGATGACAATGGCAATGCGATTCGGGGTGCTGCTGGTCGGATCCATGCTTCGTCGAAGATGCTGGTGACGGATGATGCTGATGTGGCGACGATTGGTTCGTTCACGATGATCGCGGACGGCGTCTACCGGGCGCCTATCACCTCGATGACCGCGGGCATCCACCGGGTTGAGGTCGCGATTGATTTGGTTCCTGCCGGTAGCGGTCAGCTTGCTGTGTCGCCGAAGGTCAACTCGGATGCTGATTTCGTTGCGACTTCTGCGGGTTGGGCTCAGCTGACTGTGGTCGGCGGGCCGAGTCAAGCTGTTGAGACCGGCACCTACCAGCTTTCTGTTGTGGTTCGTGACCGGGTGGGTGGCAATCCTGTTGCCGGTGTGCCCGTGACGCTCACGCTTCCCACGGCCGATGCGGGGCAGCCGTTCTTTGGTGAGGCTGTTTCGCCGACTATCACCAAGACCACAAGCTATGCCGGTCTGATTGAGGTTGCTGTGGCTTCGACTCGCGCTGGGTCCTTCCCGGTCGAGGCGACCGTCGACTCCCTGGAGACTGTGGCTGGTTCGCCGACCAACCTGGTGTTCACCACTGATCAGGTTGATCTTGCCGCCTCGCGCCTGTGGACTGAGGACACTGGCTCCCGGTATGCCGACGGAGCGTCCTACTTTGTGGTTAAGGCTGAGCTGGTTGACCGGTTCGGCAACCCTGTTCCTAACACTGAGGTCGCCTTCGACGCCTCCGGCGCAGGCATCACCACCGCCCAGGTTCCTTCCTCGGGCAAGACCGATGCGCAGGGACTGGCTTCCATCCATGTTGCTGCCAACGCTGCGGGTCCGGTCACGGTGACTGCGAGTGCTCGCAGCGAGGGGTCGATGAAGAAGCTGGTTACGAGCACTGGCGCAGAGCAGCAGGTTCGGCTTGCTTTCGTTGCTGGTGACATCGACTATGCCGCTTCCTTCTTCACGTTGCCGACTGCTGATGCAACAAAGGTCGCTGGTGATGACGCTAACGCCCACCTGGTTGTCGCCTGGCTCTACGACGCTCACGGCAACCCGATTGACCTGTGTCTTGACTCGCTTGGCGAGCCCACCGACTGCCAGTTCGACCTGCTTGATGCGATCGCTACTGGCCCGGAGGGCTCCGCGACGGTTTCGGCTTTCCGTAAGGCTGGTCCTCCGGAGCTTCCGGAGATGGGTGCTGCTGGCAACCAATACGTGGCCACCATCACCTCGAAGACCGCCGGTACCAAGACTCTTGTCCCGACCTTCGATGGTGCCGCGCTTCGGCCCCAGAGTCCTGCGGTTGACACGGTCACCTTCGTTGCCGACAAGCCCGCGTCGGCCACCTCCTCCTACTCGGTGACCGCGACCGCCTCTGTGGTGGCCGATGGCGTCTCGACCCAGACTGTGACCGCTCTGATCCGCGACCAGCACGGTAACCCCGTTTCTGACGTTGCCTCTCAGCTGACCGGGTCGGCTAGCCCGGCCGTGGTCGGTGGGTTCGCTGCGGTGGATGGCCAGCCCGGCGTCTACAGCGCGACGGTCACCTCAACGGTTGCTGGTTCGCATGAGGTGAAGGTCAAGCTGTCGATCTCGGGTGGTCCGGAGTTCAACCTGACTGCTGACGGCAACGCGGATGCGACCTTCGTCGCTGGTGACCCGGATGCGACGAAGTCAAAGCTGGTGTTGAGCCATGCTTCCCAGACTGTGGGCCAGAACGTCACTGCGACGATCACCCTGCGTGATGCGCACGGCAACCCTGTGGCCGCTAGCCCGGCGCGCCTGTGGCTTACCCCGGCCCCCAAGCCCGCGTTCGGCTCCGACATCCTGACTGCCAACTCTGATGAGTCGGGCGTCATCACCTTCACGTTCACTTCTCTCCAGGCTGCTTCTCACGAGGTGCGGGCCGACCTGGCAGAGACCGGCGACCAGATCACCGGTTCTCCGACTCCTCTGGTCTTCACTCCTGGTGCTGTTGCTTCGGCAACACTGACCAAGACCAGCCCCGCA
>Ga0123356_10001674_pt1 | contig 24261 bp, 19 predicted proteins | sample TergutEmb28metaG_2_FD_92546 | JGI IMG/M metagenome (GOLD analysis project Ga0123356, IMG submission 92546) | Embiratermes neotenicus P3 segment gut microbial communities from Petit-Saut dam, French Guiana - Emb289 P3 | ecosystem: Host-associated > Arthropoda: Insects > Digestive system > Gut ...
GATTCACTTATCATATACGGAAAAGAACTCATTGATGCCGGTGTGTGTAATACCGAACAGTTGGACAGCATTTTGACATATGTTAAAGAACTGATGACAAGAACCTGCAAACTTTCGATCGATGATGAACTGTCACCGAGAATAAAACCCGAAGAAGTCGGTCGTTTGATGTTCTCTAATATGCAAATTAACAAAACGGAAGACCGCACCCCCGATGTTTTGATGCCGCTTGAAGAAAACCCGCGTGTTCAGCAAATAGCAAAAAAAGTTCGTTATGCATACGATGAAAACGGTAAACCGGTATCGAAAAATAAGTTATATCAACTGCGGGACGGACTTTTTGAAGCAATCATCGATAAGTTTTATACCGATCCGACTTTGGTTGCATACGGTGAAGATAATCGTGATTGGGGCGGTGCATTTGCCGTATATCGCGGATTGACCGAATCACTCCCCTACCACAGATTCTTCAATGCCCCTATTTCGGAAGCCGCAATCGTCGGCAGCGGAGTCGGCTATGCACTGTCGGGCGGACGTGCGATCGTTGAACTTATGTACAGCGATTTTATCGGGCGTGCAGGTGATGAAGTGTTTAACCAGCTTTCAAAATGGCAATCGATGAGTGCGGGAGTTTTGAAAATGCCGGTTGTCCTGCGTGTTTCCGTCGGCTCTAAATACGGTGCGCAGCATTCACAGGACTGGACTTCGCTGATCGCACATATCCCGGGACTTAAATGCGTCTTTCCCGCCACTCCTTACGATGCAAAAGGCTTGATGAACTCGGCTTTAAGCGGCACCGATCCGATCGTGTTCTTTGAAAGTCAGCGGATATATGACATCGGTGAGCAATTTGTCAAAACCGGTGTTCCCGAAGGATATTATGAAATCCCGATCGGTGAACCCGATATAAAACTGCCGGGTAATGACATAACTATTTTGACGATCGGTGCAACTTTGTATCCCGCTCTTGAAGCCGCAAGGATTTTAAAAGAATCTCACGGACTTTCCGCAGAAATCATCGATGCCCGTTCGATCGTACCGTTTAATTATGACAAAGTCCTTGAAAGTGTCCGTAAAACCGGCAAAATCATACTGGCATCAGACGCTTGTGAAAGAGGCTCTCATATAAAAGATATCGCACAAACGATCACCGAACTTGCTTTCGATTATCTTGATGCTCCGCCCGTAACGATCGGCTCGCGTAATTGGATAACCCCCGCATTTGAACTCGAAGAGTTCTTCTTCCCGCAACCCGATTGGATGATCGATGCCATACACCAAAAAATAATGCCGCTCTCCGGTCATGTACCGAAAAACAACTTCACCGAAGTTGAACAACTCCGGCGCAATCGTGAAGGCGTATAAAACACGGGTGAATAAAATCATGCGAATAAACCGAATCTATTTTTTCAAAACACACACAGGATCATCTGTATTCACCGAATAAATACATTCAAGTTCACATGTATCCGAATCAATAAAATCAATATTTTCATAATAAACACAAGTACCGCAAGAAGAACTGACTTTACGGGGAACAGGCATCAATTTCGCATTGATGCCCTGTTCTTTTAATATTTTATAATATGACATTGCTCCGAAATGGCTGAAAAAAGAGATAATAAATTTATTCATTCAATCCTTCTGCCTTTTTCATAAATGTGTTGTAACCGGCAATAGACAGAACAACGCAGGAAGCAACCGCAAAACCGATTTTTCCGTTATCGGTTACACCTGCAGCCGAAGATGCCATTGTGAAGTTGTGAGCAAATGCCGATCCGGCAAACATACCCAGCACGGTAACAGCCGAATCGGAGTTTCCGCTTCCTGCAAGGATCAGTTGCTTAAACGGACAACCGCCGAGTAATACAGAACATAAACCGACCAATGTCATCCCGAGGAAATTCCAAAGTCCGTCAGTATGAGCAATCGGTTGACCTTCAAAACCGAGATTGAATTTTCCGAAAATCAAATTCCCTATGATCCCTGCAATGATAAGTGCTGCGAACGCACTGAACATTGAAAAGCTCTTAAAAAGAACAGTATCTCTTATCACCGCAACAAAGCAAAGTCTTGAAACAAATCCGACAACACCCATCACCAAACCTGCAATCAATGCAATCGACAAAGGAGCATGCATACTGCCGGGTCCTTCTTCCGAAAAGAATAATATCGAAGGAACGATCAAAAGGATCGCGAATAAAATAAGGGTTGAGATCGGTGTCAGTAAAGCGTCGGTTTTTGATACTTCATACGATCTTTTCAACGAATAACCTTTATTCATAAAGAATATTCCGATCAAAATCCCGCCGACAAACCCAAATAAACCGACGACGGCATTTAAGTCACCGCCTGCGATTCTGAGTGCCATTCTGAGCGGACAACCCAAAAAGATCAGCGCCCCGACCATCAATGCAAAACCGAGTATGAATCTCGTCAAAGGCGCTGAACCGCCTTGCGGCTTGAACTCTTTTTTTATAAACGAAATAATAAAAGCACCAAATATAATACCTATTATTTCAGGCCTTACATATTGTACGGGAGCCGCACGATGCAAACCGACTGCTCCGGCAGTATCTCTGAGGAAGCATGCAACACAAAGACCCATATTGCCCGGATTCCCGCACAATACAAGCGTTATTGAAACCGCTGCTGTAAGAACACCGACCAATGGCATTGAACATTTTTTTATAATTTTAATATATACCACCGCATTTCTGTATATTGCTTCTCGGGCAAATAATAAAATCGTGCACAAACAAAACATACCGGACATTAAAACGTATTGCAATATCAATTATTAATATATATAATCATCCGTATTAATATCAGTAATAATGAGGCAAGTGTGAAAAAAATCTATGTTGACAACAGTTCATCATCATTTCCGAAAGCACCGGGAGTTGCGGATGTTACGGCAGCATATATAAGTGAAATCGGGTGCAATATAAATCGCGGCGGATATTCAGTTTCATATGACGCGGCAATGGAAATCATGGAAGCAAGAAAATTGCTTGCCGATCTGTTCAAAACCGGTGATCCCCGGGAAGTTATTTTTACACCGAGCATTACATATTCACTGAACACCCTTTTAAACGGTTTTCTTAATCCGGGTGATCATGTGATCACAACAACAATGGAACATAACTCCGTTATGAGACCGCTTCATCATCTCTCAAAAACGGGTGTTACATACGATACCGTAAAATGTAACGAAACCGGAATGCTCGATCCCACAAATATGATCCCTTTGATAAAAAAAGAAACAAAAGCAATAATAATGCTTCATGCATCAAATGTTTGCGGAACTGTTATGCCCGTACCCGAAGTATCGGACATTTGTCGCAAATATAATATCAGATTTATCGTCGATGCGGCACAAACTGCAGGAATATCGGAAATCGATGCTTCTCTCACTGATGCACTGGCATTTACCGGTCATAAAGGCTTACTCGGACCGCAGGGCATCGGCGGCTTCATTATCAAAAAAGACTTTGCCGATGAAGTAAAACCGCTTATAACAGGAGGAACGGGAAGCAAATCCGATGAATACGATCAACCGGATATGTTACCCGATAAATTCGAATCAGGAACATTGAACATTCCGGGGATCATAGGATTAAAAAAAGCGACAGAATATATTATTTCTGAAGGAACCGAGAAAATATATAAAAAAGAAATGATGCTTACTTCAAAATTTGTATCCGAAGTAAAAATGATCCGAAATGTCCGGGTTATCGGAAATATTGATGATTATCAAAATACCCGATATAAACAAAAAGTCGCTGTTGTTTCTCTCAATTTCCCGGAACACGATAATGCGGAGATCGCCGCAAAATTAGATGAAAACTACGGCATCATGACACGGTGCGGTTTGCACTGTGCTCCCGCGGCACATAAAACATTGGGTACATATCCTCACGGAACAGTCAGATTTTCATTCGGATACTTTAACTCGCCGGATGATGTCGATCAAATAATTCATGCAATCAAAGAAATATTGAAATGAGGTTGCAATCATGGAAAAGAGCAGGATGTTTTTAAAGGTTACGGGAATATTTATGATTATCGGCGGTATTTTAGCCATGCTTGCCGGTGTAATTATTTTATTATTGGGTGTTATTCTCGGTTTTTTCGATATCAATGATTTGAAAGAAGTCACAAGTAATATCGGACGGTTTGCTGTACTCAGTTATTCGATATCTTTATTGGGCGGAATAATGCAGGTGATAACCGGAATTGCCGGAATCAAGGTAGCAAAGAAACCGGAAAAAGCCGAAATATGCATTATTTTAGGTATCATCACCTCGATCATTTTTATTGTTGCACAAGTAATGGGTACGACAGACATCAGTGTTATCAGTCATTTTGATGTAATATATATGTTGTTGGGATTACTGGTGCCGGTAATATATTTGATAAGTGCAATAAGACTTAAAACAAAATTCAGCGTTATAAAAGAAATCGAAGAAATCATTGAAAAACGTGAAGTCATTTACGAAATTGTATTCACATTCATCATTTGCGGAATCATCGGCTGGGCATTTGAAACGATCGAAGTTTGGATCAACCACGGAACTCTGACTGCAAGAGGAATATTTTTCATCTCTCACATCGGTGAATTCCCCGTTCCCGTCATTTGGGGACTTCCCTTCATCATGATGTACGGGATCGGAGGCGCTCTGCTTATTTGGTGTTTTAAACCGCTTAAAAACGAACCGGTCAAATTATTTTTTGTCGGAATGTTTGTTTTAACTATTTTTGAATATATCACAAGCGTGATCTGCGAATACGCGTGGGACTTGGTTCTTTGGGATTATTCAACGGTTTTCCTCAACTTCCAAGGCAGGATATGTTTGACATCCTCACTTGCATGGGGTGTTTTAAGCGTGATTTCCGTAAAAGTATTATCACCGCTTTTTCATCGCCTGTACGGCAAAATAAAATATGTCGGTATACTGCATGCGATCCTTATTATACTTGTTGTTTATATAACGATCTGCTATTCTCTGAGGCACACATTATTCCCTGATATGGTTTAGAATGAACGGTTTATAATGAAAGGACGGATCAATTTAATGAATACATTGGATGCAATCAAAAACAGAACAAGTTATCGCGGTGAATATGAAAACACGATCGTACCGAAAGATGATCTCATCAAAATCATGGAAGCAGGTTTGGCTGCTCCTTCAGGATGCAATACACAAACAACAAGCCTGATAGCTGTTGATGATGTCGAAGTATTAAACAAGTTGTGGAAAGTGATCAAACCCGATCGCAAAAACACGGCACCCGCAATGATTTGTGTGCTTACTCAACAAATAATCGCATACGAAGACAAGTGCTTCTATATCCAAGATTACTCCGCAGCAATCCAAAACATGTTACTCGCGACAGTCGCACTCGGCTACGAAACATGCTGGTATGAAGGTTACATAACAGGCTCAGATGCAATAGGAAGACAAATGGCAGACATCCTGGGCGTCCCCAAAGATTACGAACTCGTCTGCTTCCTCCCCGTAGGAATCGCAACCCAACCCATAAAACACCCCACAAAAAAACCCTTCTCAGAAAGAGCATGGTTCAACGGTTTTAAGACTGAATAATCAAGGTTGTAAATCATTATTCACCGGACATTCCAATAATACAATTATTCCGGTCAACGGATGCTCCTGTTGTTTTATACAGCACTTAAATTGCGGCCCGAAGACAAGTTTCAATCTTCGACAACTGTTTATTATCCCGATACTTGAATGACCGGGTTGTTTTTCTGAATCAAGTGTTTCACTTCCGTCACCTGAAATCAACATATTTATTTCATCCAAACGTTCTTTCGGTATACCGACACCGTCATCTTTGATCGTCAATTCAATAATACCGTTATTTTCGGACGATACCGTTATTGTGATCAATAAATGCTCTCTGCCCGTTAAAGCATGTTCAAAACAATTTTCAACAAACGGTTGTAATATAAACCTCGGTAATATTACATCCGTGTCAATGTTTATTTCCAAGTCGACATTTTTCCCGTATCGCATACGCATCAAATCACAATAATCCCGTAAAAAATCGATTTCTTCATCAATTGACCATAAAAGAATATTACTGTCGAATATAGGTCTCAGGAATTTTGTAAATGTAAGCAGGGAATTTGCCACTTCATCCGCACCATGAAAACTCGCCATCCATCTTATAGCAGTAACGGTATTATAAACAAAATGAGGTTTGAGTTGATTCTGTAATGATTCAATTTCAAGCTTCGTTTTTTCTTTTTCAATGTTATGCATTTTAAATATAAGTTCTTCTATCGGCTTGGTTAAACGCAGCACGGGAGCCAAAACAGCCACGGTCAATAATATAAGAATGAAAATCGTAACAGTTACCATTCCGGTCATTACAGATTGTAACTCCTGTTGATATATACTGAACGGAATTACTTTAACTAAGTACCAATCTGTTGATTTCATTTTGTAATATATTATTCTGTAACTTTCGTCGTTTTGCCATGTAAAACTGCCGTGATCATTTTCAATAAATTCATAAAATTCGGGAATCAAACCAAACTCATTCATATCCATTCCGGAAAAAAATCTGCCGAATTCATCCAGTAAGTATATACCGGTTCCCTCGGCTGCTGTTTGCTCATAAAAATATCTCAAAACAGATTCATTTATCGAAACGATCAATATATTAGCCGGATGATATGCATCCAATCCCGTTCGCCCCGGAATATTTCTTTGCAATCCTATTATAATATCTCGCTCGGTTAATGTTACGAAAGGAATACTCTGAGAATAAAAATATCGCAGATCGGTTGTGATCCATCGAGAAGCAAAGGGATTTTCTACTGCAAATGAATATGACTGCGATTGATAAAACGGATGTTGAGGATTAAATGAAAAATATCGCCTCGGAACAGAACTTCCTGCGATTTGTCCGTCATTTCTGAATAAAATAACTGCATTTAATATATTGTTCCTGTTTAAAAATGAATCAATGCTTTGAGCCAGATCAAACTCCATCCTTCGTTTTTCTCTTATATTCCTGTATTCACTGTTTAAATATGCCTGAAGAGTATCATCCAGTAAAATTTCCGTAGATAAATGTCTTGCACTGTCCAAAACCCAATCAATACTCGCTTCTGTTCTTGCAAAAGCTTCAAGTGTATTGTTTTCGTTTGCATCTTCAATTGACCGCGCAATAACTCTGTATACAACAAAAAAGCTTATTGTCAATGATGTAATTGTTATTATCAACATTGTTATCAATAAGCGAAATCGAAATTGTTTATAAAGGATATTCATTTAATAAACCTCTTCGATATCTGCCGGGACTGACGCCGTATTTTGTTTTAAAAATACGACTGAAGTAACTTTCATTATTAAAACCGCATTTTGAAGCAATATCAAAAACAGTAAGATTTAAGTTTGCCAGCAATTCTTTTGATTTTTCCAATCTCACATGATTTATATAGGCAACAAGATTTACACCGCATTCTTGTGTGAAGAGGTTTGATAAGTAATTTGCACTGAATCCCGCTTTATCAGCTAACGCTTGTAAATTCAAGGGTTTATCAAGATTATCCGTAATATATTTTTGAATTTGCAATATTTCGTATCTGTTTGTGTTTTGTATCATTGAAACGTTACCGAGTTCGTATTCCGGTTTACGGATTATATCGGATGATTGTTCATTTAATAATTTTTCAATCGCTTCGGTCAATTCTCTTGCTGTCATGGTCGCTTTAAAAAGATACGCATCAATATTATATTCAGCCAGTTTTTGATGTGTTTCGACATCATCAATACAGGTAATTACAATGATTTTACAATTTATTTGTGCTTCCCGAATTTTTCTGATCAACTCGATCCCTGTTATTCCGGGCAGCATGATATCTGTTATTAAAATATCCGGTGCAGATTGATTAAGGATTAAGTCCAAGGCTTCCGAACCGTTGGATAAAACTGCAGAAATACGTACCGGAAGACCGCTTCCGGTAATAGATACCTGAATTCCTATACGGACTAAATATTCATCTTCCACAACAACTATGTTATGCATGCGGTTAAACTCCCGTGTTTATGAAAAATCAATTATTATTTGATTATCATCGGTAATAATACCTTGATTCCTGAATATACCGGCTTCGAGTTTGATACAGTAATCAAATGATTCATGGTGCAACATCATTTTATTTTCTTCAAATTCTGCAGAATCCATTTCCTTGCTGATCCCCCATAACATTCTTATATTAAATCCGGGAACACTTGATGAAATGAATATTTTATTCGTTTTTAAGCACACTGTAACCATACCTTGCTCGGATGATATTATGATTATTAAATCTTCATTGCTTTCATTGACTTCAATGTTATCAACACGAATTTCTTCGTCATCAAAAAACATACGCCATCCGGCTCTGATACCGTTTCCGCTCCAACGGTTTCCGTCCGTAACAGGTAAATTGTCATAAATCATGATAGGATTATCACAAATATCATTCATATAACGCTCTTTGTAATTATCATCAAACAGAGTTAAATCACGGATCCAAATCGAATTTTTTTCTTTTAAAAAGTTAATCCTGTACCTGTTTGAACAAAACCAGACCGATTGGTTATCTTCATCCTTCCAATCAGACAGAGCCGTAATCGCTGCATTCGGTGTTATTTTAAACATGCTTCTGTACCACTTCGAAGAAGACGCCAGTGTTTCTATGCGGATCCTGCCTTCATCAGACATTTGACTCAGAAGTTTTATTTGGTTTATTAAACCTTTTTCCATTGCCGGCCATCCGAAGCTGTTCTCCTGCCCGACTTGTGCATAACCGAAGGCCAATGAACAGGGAGCACACAGAACATCATCAAGAAACCACTTTGTCCACCGGGGTACACCTCCCCCGACTCCCATGTATACCGGCTCAAGAGTTATTACATGTTGCCAATTTGCAGCTCCTTCAGTTACCGACATACCTGCATCATATTGATAGATCGGATCACTGCCGAGCATTTTGAAAATTGGTATATTTATTTGCATTTCCTCATTTTGAGCAGGTGCATATGCATTGTGCTTACTCGGATAATAGGCTTGTCCGTAATAACCGCCCCATAATGTATATCCGTCCGTCCCCCATTGATCTTTACAATTACAGCTTGCCGAAACTTTATATTTTTCTGACATGTAAGAAAGCGAATGAGCATCTATCATCCACGAACCCACAGATTCCGGATAAACACCCCATATGTCTTTAAATTCTTCCATCAGGACATCGATCAATTTTTCTCTTTCCGAAACGGTATAGCCAACCGTAAAACCTACATGTGAATGCCAATCCCACGGGAAGCGTCCGCGCCATTTTATGCCTGCGCGTTCACACATAGGTTCAACAACTTCCAACCAGCAACCGATTTCATGCGGAGTATTTTTTAACATTTCAATATATTTATTGTTTATTAAAGCATCATATTGCAATAAAAATGTCCCGCGTAAATTATAATCATTAAGCAACTTTAATTGCTGCTCTACAGGTTCATACAAATCCACTTCTTCTCGAGGTTCGACTCCTCTGATAAAGTTTATTATATTAATAATAACCGGTTTTTCAATCATAATTTTTCCATTCCGCCGCTTGCGGCGGCACAAATTTTGGGGTGAAAGTTCATCTTTCACACTTTTTCTTCGTCATTTCAATTTTGCTATTATTGAATTTAATAAATAGCTATACTTCTTAAACACGGCTCTTTTTTTGAATCGAGAACTTTGAATGTTATTTCAGTCGTATTTGTCGGTAACTCAATTATCTTTTTATGCCCTATACACTTTCCTTTGATAAAATCATTGACGGCATATTCAAGAATCAATTCACCTTTTGAAATATCTTCCATAATAACCAAATATTTTGCATTAATATCTTGCGGTAATGTTAATGTATAATTATATTTATCTGATTGATTTATGATCTCCGTTTGTGTCAATTCAATAAGAGGTTTTCCAAATGAATTTGCGACTTTTTTTCCGAATGACTTGAATATCTGCATATCTGCATCGGGAACCAAACCTTTATCATTAATAACCATACCGATCAGCATGTTCGTATTTCTGCCGATTGATTTTAAATACACATCAAACAAATGATCGACAGGGATCAAAGTGTGATCTTCACCTTCGCGCCAAAACCATCCGCCTTGGAATGCCTGTTTGGCAAATCTGTTCGGCAGATCCGATTCAGCCGGACTCCATGTCAAACCGAACGGATTTCCTCCGTATATACGTTCATCATGACCGTCAAATGATTCGGGGGTAAAATCAACAGTAGCAAAGCAATCTTCCGGTGCAATACCTCTTTCATTTCCCACCCATCTCAATAAAGATTTTGTGCCGAAAGGTCCTTGAAAAACAAGAGCATCAGGCTGAAGTTTATGAAGCAATGATTCAATATCCGGACCGCCCCGGTCAACAGGAAGACATCCGCCGTCAAACCATATTTCAAATATGTTACCGTAATTTGACCATAATTCGGTTAATTGAGCCAATACCATATTATTATATTTTTCTTGTACTTTTACATCATTGTTATCGAGTACTTTTCCGGGGTTATCAACATTGAAATAAGCATTACATGATGCACTGTAATACAATCCCGGTTTGACATTGTATTTTTTACAGGATTTAATAAAATCACCGACAATATCACCTTCTCCGTTTTTCCAGGGTGATTTTTTTATTGAATAATCATGTTCTTCAGTCGGCCAAAGAGAGAATCCGCTGCAATGTTTTGCCACCAATACAGCATATCCCGCTCCTGCTGATTTTGCGGTTTTGATCCATTGGTCGGTATCCAGCTCCATAGGAGCAAAAACTTCAGCAGGAGGTTGATAACCGCGTTGTTTTCTGAAATCATATGACGGCTCAAATGTTTGAACATCCATATGAATGATCACACCTACTTCAATATCTGCCCATTCCAAATGTTCTTTTGACGGTAATACCATGATTTTTCTCCTTTCAATCAACCTTTAATAGCTCCGATCATGATTCCTTTCATAAAGAAACGTTGCATGAACGGATATACAAAAAGTATGGGAACAGTTGCTACTACAGTAACGGTTATTTGTACACCTCTGGGACTCAGGACTCTTCCTGCCGCAAGTTCAGCTTCGTGTATACTGCCGCCTTCACTGATCAAGCGTGCCAAACGTTGCGCTTCATTTAAAAAGTTATGTAACAGGATTTGTAATGTGCGTAATTCTTCTCTGTTAGTATATATGTAAGTATCAAACCAGGCATTCCATTGTCCGACCGAAGCGAAAACCGCAATTGTGGCTATGATCGGCAGTGACAGCGGGAAAATAATAGAGAAATATATTCTGAAATAATTCGCTCCGTCAATCATTGCAGACTCTTCTATCGATGACGGTAATTGTTCTATATATGTTTTGATAAGAATAACATTAAATGCCGATATTGCAGACGGTAATATATATACCAGAAAACTGTTATAAAGTCCGTAATTAATGAACACTAAATATGTCGGTATCAAACCCCCGCTGACATACATTGTTACGACAAGCATTCTGTATAAAAATGTTCTGAGCGGCATTTCTTTTTTCGTAAACAAGTATCCCAACAATGAACAGCAGAACACCGTAACAGCGGTTCCGATTACTGTTCTTGCAATAGAAACCATGAATGCCTGTGAAATCCCTCTCAGTTCAAATACCTGTTGGAAATTAAACAAAGTAAAGCCTTGAGGCAACAAAACTGCCATTGATGCTCTTGCAGGTTCACTTATTGAAAATATTATCATGTAATAAAACGGGTACAGACAAAGAAAAGTAAACAATGTAAGTAACAGAATATTAAATACATCAAATACAGTTGATAATATCGTTCTTTTATGTAAATGTTTCATGCATTTTACTCCTAAGAATGTTTAAAAGAATGAAGTCCCCCGTATCTTTTTAGCTATAAAATTAGCTGTAAATAACAGTGTGATACTGACAACAGATCGGAGTATTCCGACGGCAACGCCATATGAAAAATCTTGATTAAGAAGACCTATTCTGTAAACAAACAAGTCAATTACTTCAATATTTGCAGCGGTAAGGGGATTTCTGAAAAGTAAGTATTGATCAAGCCCGAGGTTTAAGAAGTTTCCGATACCAAGAAGAAGTAAAACTATATATGTCGGTAAAAGACCCGGTAATGTTATATGAAGAGCGGCTCTGAATCTTCCCGCACCGTCAATTGCAGATGCTTCATATAATTCCTGATCGATCCCGCTTATTGCCGCCATATATACTATTGCCGCCCATCCCAAACCTTTCCATTGACTCAGAGCTGTTTGAAACCAATAAACCGCACTTCCGTCAGCTAATATATTTGTAGGTCTTGTAATAAGTTCTGTTCTGAACAAAACCTGATTCAAGAGACCTTCGGTAGCAAAAAAGTTAAATGCAATTGAAAAAACGATTACCCAGCTTACAAAATGAGGTAATGTGGTAGCTGTTTGTATAAATTTCTTATGAACCGAACTTCGAAGTTCATTGATCAGCATTGCTAAAATCATAGGTAACGGAGACAACATAATACCGAGAAACCCAAAGATCAATGTATTTTGCAAAACTCTTATTGTATCGATCGTGTCTGTTAAAAACATTCTGAAAAATTGGAATCCGACAAACGGATTATCAAACAAAGGGATTCCCGGGCGATAGTCAAAAAATGCCAACATCCATCCGAATAAAGGCACATAATTGAACAGCAATACCAATGTCATAAGAGGTAATGCCATCAGAAGCAGAATTATTCTTTTTTTCTCTTTTTTCGGTTTGTATAAAATCGAATTTGCGGAATTAACTTTAACCACCTTTTATTCACCTCTGTAAATCAGTAAAGAGGCTTGTTCACGTAAATTTACACAAGCCTCTTTACACATCATGATAGTGCTATCTTCCTGCTGCCGCTAAAACATATTCCAAAATTTCATTCCACATGGGCATCCAGAAATCATTGGATTCTTGCGCACCTGCAGCACGGATGTCATTTAAGAATGCTTCTTGTAATTCCAAAAACTCGTCTTCGCTTTCAGCCATTACAAAACCCGGAATCGCACGGAAAGCAATCTCATCAATTTGTGAATCGATGCGTGCTATATTAGACGGTATTTCTCCGATTCCGATGTTGATTGCAGTTATCAGGTTGTCTGATTGATTAAATGCTCTTCCTGCATTGACCATATTTAAATGATGTTCTGACGGCCAACGTACACCGAAATGTTCAGAGAAGTTTACCTGAAGCGGGTTGAGAGATGCGATTTTTGCATCAAAGTCTGCTGCGAAAAGATCAAAGTAATAACCGTCGGGATGCATTCCGAAAGCTGATTCGCCGATGTTATGATTCATTGACGCAATTCCGACCTGACGCCAAGGGTCGCCGCCGCCTTCACGAAGTTCTATATATCTGTCGGTAACGACCGGTTTACCTGATGCATCATAATCCCAATATACACCCTGTACACCTGAATAGTGAAGTCTTGCTGCATCCGGAGAATGCATAAAGTTGGTGAAATCTACAGCTGTTTCTACATTTCCGTCAGCTGACATAAATACTAACGCATCACCCCATCCGGCAATGTGATTTCCGCCGTACCAACCGCCTTGTCCTACTGCCGGAACTGCAACAATACCTGCTAATGTGTTGGGATCGATTGCTGCCATGTTTTCACGTAAGCGGCCTGTAAACCATGTACTGATTCCGCTGACATACTGACCTCTGCCTGCTTTTTCATTAACTTCTTCCGAAGTCATGATGAAACTGTCGGGATCCAATAAATCAAGGTTCCAGAGAGCATTAAAGAATCGCATGTTATACCAGAAAGGACCTCTTTCCAAATCTAAGTAATTGTTTACGAGTTCACCTGTTACATAACTTGCTGCGTAAATCCATCCTCCGCCGGTATTTTGATATCCGCGATTGGAAAATTGCATCATGTTCCATGCCCATAAACCCCAGTCGTTATGGATACCCATGGCATAAACCGGCAAACCGTCATCTGTCACAGGTTCAAGTTCGACCATTTGATTTAAAATACCTACAAAATCTTCGTCTGTTCCGATATCGGGTGCTCCGATTTCTAAGTATCTGTCCCATCTTACCAAATAACCGTTCCAAATATCAACTCCGCCGTATTTATTTTCTTCGCCGACATTCGGAGTTACAAAATATAGTTGTCCGTCATTATTCGATTGGAATCTGCGAATAATATTGTTTCTGATTTGAAACTGTTCGGCATTTATGTTACTGCCTCTGTTATCCAGAAACGGGTCAAACGCTGCAGCCATATTACCGTCAAGTACTGTTGCCGCTTGGATTTGATTAACTCTTAATAAATCTGTTAAATCGCGTGATGCCAGTGCAAGATTTAAACGATCGATGCTGTAAGTGACAAGTTCAATGTCCATGTTCAAAACGCTTTGAAGCTCTTCGATAAATGCGGTGGGCCACCAATTTTCATCTTGCGGATTTGTTGCTGATTGATAACCGATTGTGAGCGCTCTGCGTTCTCCCGATACATCGGGATCATCGGCCGTTGCGGTATCCTGAGTTCCGGCTTGGTCAGTCGTTGTTTGGTTATTATCATCAGGAGCGGAAGGAGTCTCTTGTGTTGTACATGCGGCAACAATCAAGAGTGTTACGAGAATCAATGCTAATAATCTTACAATCTTACTGTTTCTTTTCATTTTTTCCTCCATTATTTTATTTGATTTTTACGATCGTATGAGTTATATTAACAAAATATAAGCACTTATTCCATGAAATTTATACATATGTTCCATAACAATTTACTTGTAATGTTATATTTTACAGATTTATATTAGTTATATTGTTGTTTATTCACCGGTATTTTTACCAACTTTTACTTCTGATTTCATTGACAACAGTGATAATCGGTTGTATCATTCGGATATGGGAAATTTATATCAACCGAACAGGGTTATACAATGTCCCAAGTGTTTCGGGACTAATATACAGTATGTTACGGAAACTGATTCGCAAGGGTTCGGTTTCGGTAAGGGTTGTTGCGGATATATTTTGTTCGGACCCTTGGGTTTATTATGCGGTTTGTGCGGCATGGGAAAAGGTACAACATATACATATTGGATATGCAAAAGCTGCGGAAATAAATTCCAATATTGACGGTTCTTCGGGGATTTTGCGGTGTGGGTTAAACTGATGAAGGTCGGCAGTATGTACGGCTGTCACCAAATGGCAAGCAGGAGTTATTTTATCAATAACATGCAACTTCCTTTATGCGCCAGATGCACGGGCGTTATAATCGGAAGTCTTTTTGCATATGCCCTGTTTCTGTTTTGGACACCGCCGATTTTATTTTGCATCATCGGTTCGGCGATCATGCTTGCAGATTGGCTTATTCAACACTTAAAAATCAAAGAATCCGTAAACATAAGACGACTCCTGACCGGTCTGATCGGCGGTTATTCGCTTGCAACTCTGTTTTGTCTCTTGTTGCGATATTTGATCGGATTGATGTTTACAAAGTGATTTAACATAATACGAACGAGGTGCATGGCGTTATGAATATTCAAATTTTCGGGAAAACAAAGTGTTTTGATACCAAAAAGGCGGAGAGGTATTTTAAAGAACGGCGAATCAAATTTCAAAGGATCGATTTAGTCGGTATCGGCATGAGTCGCGGTGAATTCAACAATGTAAAATCATCCGTCGGACTTGATGCTCTGATCGACGAATCTGCACACGGAGCAGAGATTTTTAAGTACCTTGCATATGATTCGGACAAAGAAGAAAAACTTCTCGAAAATCCCGATTTCATCAAAACACCGATAGTAAGAAACGGCAAAAAAGCAACAGTCGGCTATTGCCCTGATATTTGGAAAAATTGGGAATAGTTGTTGAATTTTTTACCGATTTAATATAAAATACAGCGGAACGGTTTTATGAAAGGAATGTTAAATATGAAAAGAATAGTTACTTTGGAAACACGCGACCTCACCGAAAGTTTTAAAAAAGGCGGTTGCGGCGAATGCCAAACATCATGCCAATCAGCTTGCAAAACATCATGCGGCGTAGCAAATCAACAGTGTGAAAACAACGAAAACGAAGAATGATTTTATATCTCACAACTGAATTAAACGATATATAATATAAAACATCGAGACAATTTAATTTCTCTCGATGTTTTCGTTAATTCAACAAAAAAATTCAAAGGAGTTATTTATTTTTAATGATACACCATTATAAACTCAATGGGTTTAATATAATTCTTGATGTTGACAGCGGGGCGATCCATAGTGTTGATGATGTTGCGTATGATGTTATTTGTGCGTATGAATCTGTTTGGGATGCAGCCCGTTTTCAAAATGATGTTCCCGGTAAATGTGTTTCATTTGATGATGTAGACATTAGATATTTGGTTTCAAATATAATATTTTTGTATGAAAACTTGATAGAAGATGATGTTGTTGAAATCATTGATGATCTCGAAGCATTGATAACTCAGGGAAAATTATTTTCTGAAAACGATTTTACCGAAGCAACGAATAAAAAACACGGTAACATCCTTGTCACCGCATTATGTTTAAATGTTTCACATGCCTGTAACATGGCTTGTGCATATTGTTTTGCCGGATGCGGTGATACCGGTGAAGAGTCCGATAATAATAAATCCGATAATAATAAACCCGATACCGGTAATGATATTTTAATGAGTTTTGAAACCGGTAAACGTGCGATCGATTTTCTGTTTGAAAATTCCGGTGATAAAAAGAACCTTGATGTTGACTTCTTCGGCGGAGAACCTTTGTTAAATTGGGATGTAGTGAAAAAAATCGTTTTATATGCACGCGAACTTGAATGCGGTACTGATAAAAGGTTTAGATTTACTCTTACTACTAACGGTTTGTTGATCGATGATGATGTTATAAACTTTACCGGTAATCATATGCACAATGTTGTTTTAAGCCTTGACGGTCGTCCTGAAGTCCATGATGCAATGCGTAAATTACCGAGCGGATCGGGCAGTTATTCAAAAGTTGTCGATAAAATCAAAAAATTGGCAGATGCAAGATGCGGCAAGGGTTATTATATAAGAAGCACATTCACCGGTGAAAATAAAGATTTTGTAAATGATATTTTGCACATAGCCGACCTTGGGTTTAAAGAACTGTCATCAGAACCGGCAGTCAGCGGAAAAACACAGGGGGAGAGTTCTCTCGTGTTCTCCGAAGCAGACTTACCGCAGTTATTTAAGCAATACGAAAAGCTTGCAGTCGAAATGCTCAAACGCGAACAACTCGGAACAGGTTTCAACTTTTATCACTACACCCTTGATCTTACCGGCGGTCCGTGCGTGCATAAACGCATCGCCGGATGCGGTGTCGGCACTGAATACATGGCTGTTACACCATCCGGTGAATTATATCCGTGCCATCAATTCGTAGGTGATAAACGTTTTCATCTCGGCAATGTTTGGCAAGGTATTGTAAATACCGGATTACAAAATGAATTTTCTGCATGCAGTATCTATTCACGTACAGAATGCCTGAATTGTTGGGCTAAATTTTACTGCAGCGGAGGTTGCGCCGCAAATGCTTATTACGATTCCGGAAGCTTAAACGGTATATACAAAATAGGTTGTGAACTCTTCAAAAAACGCATGGAATGCGCAATAATGATGCATGTCGCAAGAGAAATGAGGTAATAATCATGATTGTTTCAGCATATATAGCAGGAATCGGAGGCAGATTTACCGGATTACGTCCGGGAGATTATGAAAGATTGACTCATGTTAACTTTGCGTTTGCAAGGGTCAAGAGCGGGAAGGCATCCGTTGATCATTGGTTTGATACCGAATCCGCAGATGCGAAAGTTCGTGAGCTTATGCAAAACAAAGGTCATTTGAAGGTACTTCTCTCGATCGGCGGATGGGGTGCAGGCGGATTTTCACCTGCATGTGAAACAGCCGAAGGGCGAAAAATACTGAGCGAAAGCTTCATAAAAATCGTTAATGATTACGGGTTTGACGGTGTTGATTTGGATTGGGAATATCCGGCGATCGGTTGGTCAGGCATCGAAGCAAAACCGGAGGATGTACAAAATTACACTTCATGGGTTGAAATGTTACGCGAAATGCTCGGTCCGGATATGCTTATAACAATGGCATGCGGCGGAGCACGGGAGTGTGTCGACAATTTGGAATTAAACAAACTTGTACCGATCATGGATATGTTTAATTTAATGACATACGATCTTTGCAATCACGACCGAACAAGCCACCACACAAGTTTATTTCCGAGCGATCTTTGCAAAACAAAAAATGCTCACGACGTTGTCGATCTTTACATACAAGCCGGTGTTCCGAAAGAGAAAATAACAATAGGTTCCGGTTTCTATGCTCGTGTGTACCGTGATGTCGACGGAATGGACATGCCGACAACAGAGAACAGCGGCCCGCATCCGGGTTGGTCGTCCGGTTATAAACAAAACTCAGAGTTTGCCGAAAAAACCGCAACGGGTTTGCAATACGATAAAAAAGCCGAAGCCGCATGGGCATATAACGCCGAAACACGTGAATTATACACGTTTGACAATGAGCGATCGGTAAGAGCAAAACGAAACTACTGTATTAATAACGGTCTTGCGGGTGTCATGTTTTGGGAATATAATTGTGACGATGATACTTCTCCGCTTTTAAAAGCACTCACCGGTAATTTAACAAAAAAGGATTAAGTGTGAAATAATATGGATTTATATTTAAAACGTTTGAAACAGGCAATCAACTATGATTCACCCGATGAAATTCCGGTAAGCGCGGGGTTTCTTTCTGCCGCTTGGATAAAGCACGGTAAAGAGCTGTCCGAACTCGCAAAAGAATATCCGGAAATCATTACTCACGTTCCCGATTACACCGATCCGGATAATCTCACTTCCGGTACGTACAAAACAGGAGCTCACACAGATGAATGGGGATGTGTTTGGAGCAATATTGAAGAAGGGATGGCAGGATATGTGACCGGTCATCCGATCAAGACACTTGAAGATATTCGTAACTTGAAAATCCCCGACAACAGAGACGGAAATATACCTCACGGCTTTATGTATTTAAGATTGTTGGATTTACGCGGATTTGAAAACGCAATGATCGATTTTGCCGAAGAATATGATGAATTGAAAATTCTTATTGATAAAGTTACCGAACATAACTGCATTCAAGTCGGTATAAAATTGAAAGAACTTGAAAAAGGTGATATTTTCGTATTCGGTGATGACTTGGGTATGCAACACGGATTAGCAATAGGTGCGGAAAAATGGCGCAAATATTTAAAACCTGCATTCACCGAAATCTATGCACCGATCAAAGCAAAGGGTTGTTTGGTATATATGCATACAGACGGGTATATTTTGGATATCATCCCGGATTTGGTCGAATGCGGCGTTGATATGATAAATCCGCAGTTCCGAGCTAACGGCATCGATAACTTAGCAAGGTTATGTAAAGGCAAAATACCTTTGGATCTGGATTTGGACCGTCAACTGTTCCCGTATGCAACACCGTCACAACTTGACGATCATGTCCGCGAATGCGTGGAAGCATTATATTTACCGCAAGGCGGTTTGGCATTGAAGATCGAACTTAATTATGAAGTCCCGATAAACAACATGGCAGCACTGTTTGATGCTGTAAGGAAATATCGCAAGGGTATTTAAACATTAAAACAGCAAATGTTTTTGTATACAATTTATCTTTTCCTTTAATCCCTTTCAATAATTTGGTGGATTTTGTACGAAATGTTGTGTTTTTCTTGACGTTCTTATACATTATATAGTATAATATCGTTGCATAATATGTGCAAAATCATAATATAAAAAAGGAGAGGTAAATTGTTTAAAAAAGTCAGTTTAGTTGCCATTCTCGTGTTAGTGTTTATATTTGCACTGACAGCTTGTAATGAAGGGTCTTCCGGAGGGGGCAGTTCCGGTGATTCATCCATGTCAACAAAAACAGGTGTTTTGATCGAAGCTTCAATGCACGTCGTTTCGATCCAGGCACCGGACGGTTCCACTTACACTTTCGGCATCAATGATGAAACCGATATCCAAGGTTCCGAACTCCTCGGCAACACGATGTCCGTCACATTTGCCGGCGAATATTCATCCGGCGTTATCGCAGTATCAATAATGACCGTTACCGAAGTCGATCACGCATCATCTTCCGGCAAAGGTTCAACAAGCGATCCGGCAGCTCCGCAACCCAAAGAACCCGCCTCATCACAGGAAACCATTTGGTATATGACCGGCACCGTTACGGACGTTTCCATGAATCAATTGCAGCTCAAATACGAAGACGGTAAAACATACACAGTCCTCAAAGATGACAATACTAAAGTCGATTCCGGTATTGTTGTCGGATGTGTTGCCCGTGTTTTCCACAAAGGAAGCATGAGAAACGGAATGGTCGCAACAGAGATACATTTCATCGCCGATGCTCCGCCCGCCGACAATCCGGACGCAGTTTTTTATCTCACCGGAACGGTAACTGACGCTTCAATGAATCAACTGCAACTCCTGTATGAAGACGGTGTGGTCTACACAATTATCAAAGATGACGACACAAGAACAGACCCGGATATCGAAGTCGGTTCAACCGTTCGCGTTTATCACAAAGGACACCTGACCGAACAAATGACTGCAACCGAAATCCGCCTGATGCCTGCTTCATAAACTGTATCATCAAAACAATCATTAATTAACGATCGCTCACGGTATAAAACTGCGGGTGATCGTTGATTTATTACTTTAATTTTCTTTACTCTCCGCTTAAACAATATTATAATAGACATCGTATCTTTTGAAAGGAGTATAATAAATGTATTTTGAGTTTCAATTATCCGCTCAACGTGAAGATTTTTACAACATCACATCACAGGTCAGACAGGCAATATCCGACAGCGGTGTTAAAGACGGTTTGGCAGTTGTTTTTTGCCCTCATACAACAGCAGGGATCACGATCAACGAAAACGCAGATCCCAATGTTGTTCACGATATGCTCCTCGGTCTTGCAAAAGCATACCCGGATTGCCCGGAATTTCGCCACAACGAAGGTAATTCCGCAGCACATCTGAAAGCAAGCGCAGTCGGTTCAAGTACCGTGATCCTTATTTCGGCAGGCAAACCTATACTCGGTACATGGCAGGGCATCTATTTTTGCGAATTTGACCCGCCGAGAAATCGTAAATACTTTGTACAGATCATCGAACACGATTAACAACATAAAGGAAATATTATTTCGGAGGAAATTAATCATATGAGTTATAAAGAATTGGCGGGAAAACCGGATTTTCCGAAAATCCAGGAAGATATCCTGAAATTTTGGAAAGACGAAAACGTTTTTGAAAAATCCGTCGAAAAAGAAAACAAAGGTGAAGTGGTCTTCTACGACGGACCTCCCTTCCCCACCGGCAGTCCTCACCACGGAACCGTTTTGGTTTCTTTTATTAAAGATATGATCGCTCGATATCAAACGATGAAAGGATATTCCGTCCCGCGTGTCTGGGGATGGGATTGTCATGGTCTGCCCATCGAAAACCAGGCTGAAAAGGTTTTGAATATAAAGGACAAAAGCGAGATCGAAAATGACATCGGCCGTTTTAATGACGCGTGTTCCGATATCGTTTCAAGCAGCAATGAATCTTGGCGCAGATATGTCGAACAAATGGCACGCTGGGTAGACTACGACGGCGCATATAAAACCATGAATATTGATTTCATGGAAAGCGTTATGTGGGTGTTTAAACAATGCTTTGACAAAGGCTTGATATACAAAGATTATCGTGTAACACCTTATTGTATGAAGTGTGAAACATCATTATCCATCTCCGATACAAGGGAATCTGATTCAACACGCCCGAAACAGGACCGATGGGTCATTGTTAAGTTCAAAGCACAAAAACCGGAAAAAACAAACTTACCCGCCGAAGAACCGCGTGAATACAGAGAAGATTATATAATTGACGGTAAACAAGTTTATTTCCTTGCATGGACAACCACTCCCTGGACACTTCCTTCCAACATGTGTCTGGCAGTCGGTGCAAATGTTGATTATTCTTTCGTACAAGTTAAAAATGAAAAAAGTAATGAAGACGAAATATATGCAGTAAGTACTGATACCATACCTGTTTATGAAAAAATATTCGGAACCGATCCGATTATAATTAAGCAGTGCAAGGGTTCTGAATTGGCAGGTCTTGCTTACGAACCTTTATTCCCGTATTTCAGAGAATATACAATACACCACATCCATCCGTATACTGCATTCAAAGTAGTAACGGCAGATTATGTCGATTCAAAAGACGGTGTCGGTATCGTCCACTCTGCTCCGGCATTCGGCGAAGATGACTACTGGACATGCAAAAGAAATAACATTCCGTTTGTTAATCCCGTTGACGCACAAGGGCATTTTACCGAAGAAGTTCCGGATTTTTATTCTGCCGACAACCCAAAAAATGTTATTGAAACAAACTCTGACATAATTCGATATTTATACGGAGATAATGAAAATAAAAAGGTCAACGCTGTTCTCGACGGAACTCTCGAGCATAATTATCCGCATTGTTGGCGTTGCCGGGAACCCTTGATTTATCGTGCGATGGACGCATGGTATTTCAATATCGAAAAAATAAAAGACCGTTTACTCGCTGTCAATGAAGAGATCAATTGGGTACCGGAAACCGTCAAACACGGTCGCTTCGGAAACTGGCTTGAAAACGCCCGCGACTGGAACATTTCCCGCAACAGATATTGGAGCACACCTATGCCTATTTGGGTTTGTGACGAATGCTCTGATATGGTTGTATGCGGCAGTATAGAAGAAATCGAAAAAGCATCCGATAAACCTGTAAAAATAACTGATTTACATCGTCAATATATGGATGATATCCTGTTCAAATGCGAAAAGTGCTCCGGTACGATGACACGAATCCCCGAAGTACTCGACTGTTGGTTCGAAAGCGGATCGGTCACATTTGCACAAAAGCATTACCCGTTTGAAAACAAAGAGTGGTTTGATTCCCATTATCCGAGTGATTTCATCGTTGAATATACAGGACAAATAAGATGCTGGTTTTACTATATGCATGTCTTGTCCGTTGCTGTGTTTGACAAACCGTCCTTCAAAAATTGCATCGTCCACGGTACAATACTCGCCGGTGACGGAAAAAAACTTTCAAAATCATCCAAAAACTATTCCGACCCGATGGATCTGATGATGAAATACGGAACCGATGCATTCAGATTGTACCTGTTCCAATCGAACGCCATGCTCATAGGCGACATGCTGTTCAACGATGCCGGAATTCCGGAAATGTATCAATCGATCCTGTTGCCGTTTTGGAATGCTTGCAATTTCTACATTTCTTATGCAAATATTGACACTTTCCGGCCGAATGAATTAAAAGAACCAAACTCCGACAATCAACTGGATAAATGGATCCTTGCTGAACTTTACGACAAAACAACAATGATCGATAATGATATGAGCCAATATAAAATCGACCGTTATATCGAGCCGATCATTTCGCTGATAAACGGATTGACCAATTGGTATATAAGACGCTCCAGAAGGAGATTCTGGGGTTCCGAGATGACCGCCGATAAACAAAATGCATATGAAACACTGTATTATGTTCTTGTCAACATAACAAAACTTTTGGCACCTGTTGCTCCTATCATATCCGAGATGTTATATAAAACATTGACAGATGAATATTCCGTCCATTTAACCGATTGGCCTTCAATACCGGCATCATATAACAACGAAACATTGATCTCACAGGTCGATAAAGTACAAAACGTAATAACACTTGCCAGGTCGATCCGTAATAAAAACAGCATAAAAAATCGCCAACCGCTCAGTATGATGAAAGTCGCTTTCGTCGATCCTCAAACGAATGAATTGATATCCGATTTTGGTGATACCATCGCCGAAGAACTCAACGTAAAAACGATCGAAATCCTCAATGATATCAGCGACATAGCAACTTTGAAATATGACCCGAATTTCAATGAGATCAGAAGCCGCTATCCGGACAGAGTCCCGCAAATAATAAAAGCCGTAAAATCCGGGCAATACGAACTCTCCGGCGACAAAGCTGTCTTAACGATCGACGGTAATAAAGAAGATTTTGATTCCGATATAATCCTCGTCACATATCAATCAAAAGA
>Ga0123356_10001675_pt1 | contig 24261 bp, 27 predicted proteins | sample TergutEmb28metaG_2_FD_92546 | JGI IMG/M metagenome (GOLD analysis project Ga0123356, IMG submission 92546) | Embiratermes neotenicus P3 segment gut microbial communities from Petit-Saut dam, French Guiana - Emb289 P3 | ecosystem: Host-associated > Arthropoda: Insects > Digestive system > Gut ...
GGGCATCGCGCCTGAAAAATCAGCACCGTTCTTGGGGCAGAGCCTCTGTAACTCGACGAATGCATTAGGGTTGCGCAGTCTCGCAGTCGAAAACCGTGTCAGGTCACGTTGTACCGGCAAAGAGCGCGATACCGAGAGCGGCTTGGACATGTTTGGTGCTCGCTACTACAGTAGCCCCTTCGGCCGCTTTATGACGCCGGATTGGGCCGCCAAGCCGACGGCTGTGCCCTACGCGATGTTTGGGAATCCGCAGTCGTTGAATCTATACAGCTACGTGGGGAACAATCCTTTGATTCACGCCGATCCTGACGGGCACTGCTGGCCCGCGCAATCGTGCTATCAAGCGATTGCGAACTTCGTGAACAACTTCTCCAACAACGTTTATAACAGCTCCGGAAACTCTAGCCCGACCATGGCTGCGCTTAAGACGTTCGGTGCGGGAGTGCTGGCAAGCACAGTGAGGATGGCTGCCTCGCCGCTAACAATGGGGACGGCGACGGGAACGTGCATGGGAGGGAGCGGCTGTAGCGCGGGTCAGACCGCGCTCGCAGTCGGCGGAGATGTTCTGAAGGGCGCCGCGATAGCTGCTCCTATGGCTGGCGCACTCGCAGGAACTGGATCGGCAGCGGATGCGGCGGAGGAGGCGCTGAACTCAGCTCTGGCGGGGGCCAGCAGCAAAACTGCAACGATGGTGGGAGCCTTTGACACACAGACTGGTGCCGTCGCGGTGGGACAGAGCGGACCACTCTCGCGGTTGGGTGAAATTAATCCTCAGCTATCCGAAGCAGCGCAACAAGTCGGCGGTGTAGGTGCCTTAAATCCTGGTGCTTCGCCTGTTGGATGCTGCGCCGAGTTCGATGCAGCCAACCAACTCACGAACCAGGGTTCACAACTCAGCGACATCCAGTTCACAGATGCAATCCGGCCTCGAAATGGCGAGGTTGTTCCGAAATGCCCGAACTGCCAAGCCATGTTCGCAGAAAAATAGGCTGAAAGCTGATGCTGACGGACTCTATGACAAAAATCGAACCGGCGGAAGAACTCACAAGAGACTGGGATTGGTACGCGTGCGATCAGGAGGGCAATATAGGCCACTTCACAACCGCGGGACTACGAAGCTTGCCACGCAGTGTTAAACAAGATCGTGATGCCTTGGAGCGCATTGACAACTATCTATCCGAAGAGCGCAAAGAGTGGTCTGAATGTTCCATTCGGGCTCGGTCAGAGACCGATGCGGGGGGCTGGAAGGACGCGGCTGCTCGTGATCGGTACTTGCGTTCCTTCATCCAGGCCGCGCGAAGAGGAATGTTCTCTTACAACGCTGAAATGCGCCGTGGACAGGATGCCAAGTACTACCTAGTGGCCAAGCCGGACAAGCCGCTTCGGACGAGTGACCTTCCGCCTGAGATCGGTGCAATGCTCTCGAAAACACACGCTCCAATCTCGTTTGCGATCAGGGAGTACATAACCGAAGCCGAAACTCTTGATTGGTAGCCATGAACGAGATTATCCGCAAGGCTGTTGGGATCTTTCGTGCCTCACGATCCGCTGAAGACGAGGAGCTCTATCGGAGTCTTGTTCAATCTGGAATCGAAGGCGAAGTTGCCACGCGTCTTATCGAGTTCCTGCCGATGGCGTACTGCCGCCTGATTCTTGCCTCCTCTGGTGCCCGTTTCCCAAACGTGTTCCGCAGAGCCTTATCGGACGGCACGTTTGAAGAGAAGAAACTTTCGTCGGAGCCCGTGTGGAATGCAGCTGTGGCGTTTGCGGTGCGCGAATCAGAGCGGGGTGTCCCCGCAGACGACCTTCTCGCCATCGCAGCGCGTAGCGCGGAGTTCCATGCCGCAAACCAACTGCTCCAAAATGGGGCAAAGTTGGAGAACTTGGCCTTTGAGCCAACCGTCTTTGAGAGTACCGGCAAGAAAAGCTGAACGTCGCGCCGGTGCCAAAGTGGTGCGATTCGGGTTTGCGATGCCGCAAGAGTCTGGGCCATCATCCTGCTTGGCGTAGGGATTCTCGTCTTCGTAATGGCACGTCAGATTGCGACGTGGAAGACCGTGCATGAGTCAAAGTTTTACGCTGAGCATACGCACCCGCTGTCCAAACACGCAGGCCTAGTCTCGGCACGTTCATGTGGCGATTGGTCGGAGTCGCAATCGCCTCCCGACCTGTTTAAATTGTGCCTGATCTGGTTCCGATTCGAGGGGCGATTCCTGGCCCGCAGTGTAGCGAATCGGGAACAGTAGAGTGTGCCGTTCTAGCGTTCTTGCCCTCTCGAAGGTGGATAGGGGTGAGGATTTTTTGCGCCGCGTCACTTCGAACGGGATAACGACACGCCACGAATGGCTCTGACACGGTACCGGCGGGTTGCCGCAGGCTAACCCCTGAAAACAGTGCCACTTGCGCGATTGATGCCCAATCAATCACTTTAGAGATATGGTGCCACGACCACACCGAAAGTCTGAGTCGAATTCGGCAGGCTTCACGCTGTTAGAGCTAATCGTCGCAACGATGATCCTAACGATTCTCAGCCTGGCGGCGCTGCCGTTGGCACGAGTGACCATTCAACGGGAGAGGGAACGACAGCTGCGGCACGCCCTGTGGGAGATGCGCGATGCAATCGACAAATACAAGAACGCGGCTGACCAAGGTTTATTTCAAATAAAAGCTGATAGCAACGGCTATCCTCCAGATTTAGAAACGCTCTACAAAGGTATAGAAGCTCAGGGCGGCAAGAAGATCAGGTTTCTTCGCTCCATTCCGACCGATCCCATGACCAATAGCCAAGAATGGGGCCTACGTTCCATGCAGGACGACCCTGACTCCGATTCGTGGGGCGGGCAAAATGTCTTTGATGTTTACACCAAATCAGAAGGCACCGGTCTCGACGGCACAAAGTATAAGGACTGGTGAGCTTAGCGTTCATGCCAGGGCTAGACGAGCATGTTCCATCCCGTATTGTTTCGCCCCTTTGACCCATTTTCGAAGCCACCGTCGGGCTGTTGGCCGACTCAGGAATGTGGGACCGAGTATCACCGAGTGATACCGGCGCATCGCCACATCAGAACAGCTTGTTCGGGGCGCCAAGCTGTGCCAGTTTGGACGGGTACGCCGGTGAAACCATGCGGTTCGTGAATCACAGTGACGGAGACAAGCGCTGCCCCAAGTGTGGCATATATAAGGCGCTCGGGCTCTTTCCGAGGGATCGCAGTCGTCCCGATGGCCGCTGGCACACCTGCCGGGCCTGCAATCGCGAGTGCTGGAAGCGGCAAGGAAAGTTCCTGGCTGCCGAAAAGAAGGCCCGGGAGAAAGCCCTGCATCAGTCGCGCACTGGATTGCGGGGACTCCGCGAGTACCGTCGTAAGCAGCCCGCCGGGGAGTTCGCCTCACTCTCGCCGGAACTGCGCTGGAAAGCCCGCCAGCTTCTCAACAAGTACCTCGACCGTCACAAGTACCATCTGACTGGGCCCCGCATCGCCGCCCTGTGCGCCTGCGCCGCCAGCAACGTCCGCCGGCTGGGCGACCGCTCCTGGGCCCGACGCCTCTGGCGGATCAAAGGCTACTACCGTTCACAGCGTCGAAGGTTAGAGGCCGAGGCTAAACAGGATGCGACTCCCATTCGACCGGCGCGCCGGGGTTTCGCCAATCTGGACGGCATCTAGAATGTGCCTCATATGCGCGCCGCACGCGAACTCGCGCACGCGCTCTTTCCCCTCTAGTTGCAACGGAGCCAGCCGAGTGTCAAGCGTCCCTGCGATATCGCTGCAAAGGCGCTACCCAGACCGTGACGGTACATTACTCTCAGTACATGATGGCTACGAATTTCTGGGGCGCATCGGGGCTTTGTTCGGCGCCCGGCGATCCTAGCGAGGCTCGGGCCCTCGCTAGGGGTGCTTGGGGACCCAATCGTCCTCAGGCCTAGGAACCCTACCAGGCTCGGTCCTGCCAGTCAGCCTTGCGTTGTCTCATTTCCTCTCCTTCCCTACTTCGCCTTGGTGAGTGTTCGAGTGTTCAGCACTCGCGGCGTCCGAGGCCAAGGGGGCTCTGCCCCCTTGTAACCCCCGCCAACTTTTAGCGTGAGCGGGATGGAGGGCAAGCCGAGGGGATTCGACCCTCTGTCACTGGGGATGTAGGTCGTCTCACGCCCGGACCGGAGTTGGGAACCGGCTGCCCGGAATTGGATTCGGACCGCACCCCGCTTGCCCAGTTTCATCACGAAGAGTTGCCTCTCCTAACGAAGTAAATTTCACGATCTGTACCTACCTAACGATAGAGAGAGGGGGGAATACACTTCGTGAAAATCAGAGAACTCCCGCCTGAGCCAACAAATCGCGGGCCTTCCTAGAAAGCGCATCTCCAGCCAACAAATCCATGGCTTGGAGTTCTTCTCGTACATAGGAGCCAGTGCTGCCCGGCAGTCCACACTTGTCGACGCCCTCCCCTCGTATGAGCGCCTCAAGAAGCGTTCGGCGCGCTTTCGGAATGCAATCGAGCGCAACACGCTGGACGAGCGGGTAGTCTTCTTCATTAACTTCTGTCTTTCCAGACAAAAGAGCGGATCCTTTCGCCAGCTGTGCGAGTTGCTGGGCAAGGCGAGTCGCGGCCTCCGGCTCAGGGATGTATTCAATTGTCTTGCTGTGCCCGTTTCGGTGAACGTGCGTCCTACCCCTCACCGCAAACTCGGCGAGGGCTGCTGTTTTCTCTTGCAAGGCCAATGACAACTCGGGGGACTGCTTTGGCAACTCGCGCATCAAAGCGTGTACCGCTCGTTTCAGATCCTGGGAGCGTTTTTCGCAGTTCTGATTCATTGCCTTAAGCGCGGCTTCAACTCCACCGGGCCTGTGCCAGCGAATCATGACAAATCGCTCACCCAGTGTTTGGAATACCGAATAATAGCGGTCGATCTCATCGGTCGTTGCGACTGCGAACGTGATCCGGCCCTTCCACTCGTGAGCCTTGCGATCCTCGTCAGTGCCGTATTCCTTCCGCAAGTGACCGTCATAGATGCGCCGCATGTCGGCCAGGACGGATCCTCGGTGGGCGCGATTCATGGAAAGAAGCGTGCTGAAATCGGGATACGCGATGATTCCGCTTTCGCCGATGCGGTGGAGCAGGCTGGAACTGTTTCCCGTTACTGGCCGCTTTCCATCCTTCACCTGCCCGCTGAGAAAAGTGTTTGGCGTCACCTGGTCAATCAGATGCACGAGTGGCAGACCGTCCAGGGCCGCAAGTAGGTCCGTCTTCATTGAACCGGGCGGAGCTACCAGCATTGGCCAGACTGGCTGGCCGGGCAGAACGTGAGCGGCCAGAGCAGCGTACAAGCCGCGAGCAGCCTGGAGATCTGGCTCGTGGTGGTGCGTCAGCAGGGCCGTCTCGACAGCCCTCCACAACTCCCCTTGGATCCTTCCGCCTCCGCCAAAAGCGGCCTGGTCGCGGAATGGCGAGAGTGATCGTCCTGCGTGAAATGGATTCGTGCTCACTTGGGCCTCGGTTGTCCCGACATTCAGCTGCCGGCTTCAGCGTCAGTTTTTTGTTAGTTCCGCTTCTTCCCCTCAAAACGGCCCGCTGTTCCCCGTTGGGGCCGGGGAGAAACTCTCGGGCCCATCGCTCGGTTTCAGCTTGTCGGCCATTACGAGTCGCCGGGCGACTCGGCGACTGATGCCGGAATTCTCAAGATCCGGGTGGTCGCCATGCGTTTTTCCTTGCTAAGTGAGCCGCCCGCGTTGTTCGAGCAGCCAGCGGGTGCAGTCGTTGGCCAGGGCTTCGATCTCGCCGTGGTCGGAGTGTTTGTCGGGGTGGACAAGCAACAGCAGATGCCGCCAACGCTGCTCCGTGAGCTCTATACCAGGCGGCACAGGCTGCTCATACCGCGTTCGGCGACAGTGGCCGAAGTGGGATTCGGTGAACATGGCGCAGGCAGCGAAGGGTTGGAGAGGGATGGCTTTTCCTCTCTGCGTCGTCGCCCACATGATGGGCGCATCACAGTAGCGGCACATGCCCGAGCCGGTCACTTCGCACTGAAAAGAGTACGCGCCAGATTTCACCTTGATCGTGTTCGGCACAAGAAAACCTCCAGCTTTCTAGGCGCGCGTGTGGGATTCTGCGTGGTAAGCTGGAGGTGCCGCTCCTGCTTTAACAGCGATTCCCGTACGCCGCAGATCGTGAAGTTAAAGGCCCCTCAAATCAGCGAGGGGCTTGCTCATTTATGATGACGGTGTTTCGAGTGCCTGCTGTCGTAACTTATTGATTGACAGCTTGCGGCGGCCCGTTTCGCCGCTCGGACGGACGATCCTCTGAGCGCCGACCGAAGCGCGCCGGCAGTAACGCCTACTTTGCCGTTTTGGATTCGGGACCGCCGGGAGTCGCCTTGGGTTGTTCCACAACGCCAGACGGTGGACAGTCTGAGCAGTTCAAGGGGTCTGATTCAGCTTCGATAAGGTCCCTTTCTGCTTGTTCGTTAATCTCTTCCCAACGTTCAGACCCTGCGACGTCGAGGTACACAATCCGACCTGCGCCTTTGTAACGCATTTCCAGAAGCTTCATTGCTTCTCGTTCGAAAGCGGTCCGCGTCGTTGGAGCCTCTCCCCGTTCCCGACACCACTGTTGATAGTCGCAATATAGGGTCTTAGCCTCGCATTCCTCACACGCGATGCGCCTGCTCTGGATGAACAGATACGCAAGATTTTGAGCCTTGCGGTAGTCTCTCAGTGCTTCGATCAGACAGCTGAGAATGTCAAGCACTTCCGATTCAAGAGTGTTGAATGTGCCAATTCGGTGAGACATACATTTCCTCCTAACGGAAATTGAAAGTTGATCCTGCGCGACCATTTCACTGACTCCTGACGCTGTTTCGGCCCGTTCTGCCGCTCCCCGGGGAATCCCAACCAGTCGGATTCAGCGGTTGTTTGGCTCACTGTGACCTCCGTTGCCCTCGCGGAGATGCCGTACTCTTCGACGAAGAGAGATGCTCCGCCAGGAAGGATTCGAGATCGCGAACTCTATAACCGACACATCCCTCCATCCGTACGAACGGCGGACCACGTTTCTCACGTCTCCAGCGGCGCAGCGCAGCAACGCTAATGCCCAACATGACCGCAGCTTTTGGTTCGCGAACAACCAAGGTTTGCGCTTCCATCGTTTTTCCTCCAGCAGCCTCATGAGCCTCAGACTCAAGCCGCAAATTACAACGGGAGGAGTGTTCAGAGTGGCAATACAGGGCGCTACGGAAAGAGTTTGTTTGCGAAAGAGGTGTAAGGCGTTGCTGAACAGCGCCTTGCGGGAAACGTGGAAAATCGAACTGCTAAGTAACTGCTAAGTCTTTACGGGCAGATGCCAACCTTCCTTAGATCCTTTCGCACCGTGCTGATGGTTACTTCAACACGGTTCTGCGTTCGCGAGTCGCGATATGCCTGTACGAAACTCCGGTCGGCCGGCTGGGGCTTCCAGTTTTTCGGCAAAGGCACGCTACCGTCTGCGTCCAGGGTGCGACATACCTCCAGGTCTGTAGCCGTCGGATTCTTCAATAGGGCTAGTTCTATGGCCCGCTTTACATGCGAACGATAGTGCGGTGACGGGGGAACGGCGCCGCCTGATTGTGGGGCAGGTATTGCAGCCGACAAGGTCTCTTTCAGCGCTCTGTTCGCCAGATTTAAGGCTGTTCGGTCTAGCGCGGGATCGCCCGCATCGTATCTCCGCTGGATTTCCGCCCGAACCGCTTCCAGTTTCGACTGGGATTTTGGCGGGCGCTGCCAAGCCTCTGCGACGATTTGGTCGAATTCGGGATCCAAGAGATGCACGCCCCTTTCTAGAGCTGCTCGGTTCGCGTCAGACCTCGCCCGATTTCTCTCGGCCACACACGCCCGGTCAAACCGTGTTTGTTCGGCCAGAAGTTGCGTTGGCGTGAGTTGCCTTAAGGTGCGCTTTGGAAGCGGGGTCGTCCTCGCCATGCCACCTCCCGCGTGGTATCCCGTCTGGTAAGGATCGGCAGGGGGCCGGGATGCGCCCCCGTTCGGTGATCAGCCTAGCCGACTCACGCATAAGTCTAGCGCAGTACCGTTGGCCAGAAAACCTAAACAGTCGTTGACAGACTAACCTAAACACCTTAGGTTATTGGCATGACCAAAACACAGTTACAGCAGTTCACGAGCTGGCTCGGGCGGCGTTCTTATAAGTCGCGGCTGGAGCGGCTTGGGCTTAAGAAGATCCAGCAGATTGCTCGCCAGAACGGCAAGCTGGGTGGGCGTCCGCCGAAAGGTGCCGGCAGCAAAAAATCCAAGGGAGGCGAACAGTGATCTACAAGCGCGGTAAGAAATACTGGGTGAAGTTCCAGCACGAAGGGAAAATGCTCTACAGGCCCACGGGGCAGACGAGTAGCACCAAGGCAAGGCAGGTAGAGGCCCGGCTGCGGTCAGAGCTGGCGCTGGGCAACTACGGCATTCTGGCCCGCAAGGCAGTGCCCACCCTGAGTGAGTTTTGCGAGGACCGCGTTGAGCCGTGGGTCAAATCGACGTTTGAGCAAGGATCGCCCAAGACTTTCCTGTGGTATCGATTCGGCATCGAGGCGCTGAAGAAATCGGCTGCGCTGGCCAAGCTCAGGCTCGATGAGATCGGCCCTGAACAAATAGCCCAGTACTCTTCGGAGCGGCAGCGGGATGGCCTCGAAATCAGCTCCGTCAACAGTTGCCTGCGCTGCCTGCGCCGAGTCTTGCGGTTGGCCGAGGAGTGGGGCGTTCTGACCAAGGCTCCCAGGGTCAAGTTCCTCGCCGGTGAACACTGCCGCGACAGAGTCTTGACTCCGGAAGAGGAAGCACTCTACCTGAACGCGGCCGTGCCGCTCCTGCACGATGTCTCAACCGTGCTCTTCGACAGCGGCGCCCGCCCGGAGGAATGCCATCGTATGAGATGGGAAGATGTCACGTGGGTCAATGGCCGTCACGGGACGCTTCGCATTGCGCATGGAAAGAGCAAGGCGGCCCGTCGGACGCTGCCGATAACTCCCAGGGTCAGGCAGATTCTAGAATCGCGCTGGCAGGCGGCTCAGAAGCCCGAGGAGGGCTGGGTCTGGCCCGCGCCTACCAAGAGCGGCCACATCAACCATGACAGTCTGAAGCTCCAGCACAAGAAGGCTCTGAGGCTATCGAAGGTACGGCCCTTCGAAGTCTATTCGATCAGGCACACGGTTGCGACGCGGCTTGCTCCCCACGTTGATGCCTGGACGCTGATGCGCATTATGGGCTGGAGCACCATCACGATTGCCATGCGCTATGTGCACATGTCCGACGAGCGCGTGCTGGGAGCGCTGGCCTCGATTCCGGCTGTTTTGAGTGAGACTGGTGACAAAACTGGTGACAGTGCCGAAATCGCACTTCCGCCAGCCGAGCTCAAGGCCCTCGCAACCAATTGATAATGTTACGGTTAAGTGGTGAGCGCGGAAGGAATCGAACCTTCAACCTACTGATTAAGAGTCAGTTGCTCTGCCAATTGAGCTACGCGCCCACGATGGGGACTGGCTAGGAAGGACAAACAAAAATTATAACATCGGCGTACGAATTCCGCAGAATTGCGATGATCTAAATGTTTGGACCCAGCTATATCAGTGCTCGCGAATGCGTCCAGCCAAGAATTTCGTGTACACCTTTCCGCTCGTGGGCGAGGTATGAGAGCGCGAGCACATCTTCACGCCGCGCATCGATTGTTAAGATCATCAAAGGAAGTCACACGGCGTTCCCTGTTATCGGTTGTGAGCAGGGAGCTATTACGCAGCGAGTGGCAGCACGCCGCAGCCGGGCAACGGCGCGCTGGGCGCTGACAACAAGCAGACCAAGCCTCCATCAAGCCAGTGTTCCCCGTGGGACGCGGTAGCATCCTTCATGGAGGTCGGAGAGCGCGGTTTCGCCGACGCGCATTTTTAATTGTGCGTGCGAGCCGTGCCCGGCCCGCCGCCCGTGCGCCGCTACGATTGTTGGCGAACTTCCGCGGCCAGCGGAGTCGAATCACTCGCGACCCGACGCCGCGCAGGCAATGTCTGCGCCCTGCTCGCCGGCCGACGCTCGATCGTGCCAATCACCGGGGCTTCATCCATGCCATCCGCATACGCGAACGACGCAAAGGTCTGCTCGCTGCACAGGCGGTCGATCATACGCCGTTGCCGCTTGCTGAGTACGGCGTGAGGAAGAATGGGAAAGTTGCGGAACATCCACAACAAATAAATCCGCTGTAGAAAAGAGGGCATTACAAAACGCGGACCGATCGGAGTCTGCACTTGCACCACACCGGCCGCCAGTTTTTCGATCAACATACTACGCCCACCCCGGGACCTGAATTTAGCCAGACCAATTCTCGACGGGGCGCCATTATTGCACCGCGGAAGGTGCATTGGGAACCCCTTTTTTCAAGATTGCCGATATCTTACGCGAAATCCCCGCTCGTTCAAGGCGATCACAAACTTCTTGTGGAAGTCAGCCCGGGAACGGGTTCCAGGATAAGACAGCTTGTGGGCGGATTCGCGCCCCTTTTAGGCTGTAACTCCGGGGGGATGTTCCATTCTGGGGATCTGAGCGGCCACTCCGAAGTTCGATCCGCTCTCCTCGAAGCGTACGATTGTGGCTTGGCAGCAGACTCAGCACTTCTCGCCCAAGGAGTTGGGGAGGGAGGATCAGGGCCAACTCGACTTCGGTTCCTTCCTCCATCTTGGAGTTGGCGTAGAGGAAGAAGCCGTTGGCGCTTACGTCACGGGTTCCGGCGCTAAGGTCGGAAACGCGCGCGACAAGTCGGCTTCCGGCTCGACGCTCGGTGTCGACGGTCATGTGGGGGCCTTATTTAGCCGACCGCCTCCTAGTACTAAAAGTACTACGAGAACAGCTGAATTTTAATGGACCTTATTACTCGAGTCGAGCGCGTCAGCGCCCGTGCCGACTACTACTGGTAGGAGCAGTTTGCCCTCTGATCGGTGGGGATTTGGTTTAACGTCCCGTCTGGCTGGAAATCGCCTTCGGTCTCATTTCGGTTTCGGGCGCTGGCTAAACGTGCTGCCTTGCTCGCCGGCGGACCCAGTGACGGACGAGTTCGTATTGGGGGACGGCTGTGGGACGGGTCTTGATGACTTTTATTAGCCCGCGTCGCTTCAATACCCGAACGGCGTTTTGGACAGCGGATTTCGACAGGCCGGTCCGTTCGGACAATTCTTGCAGGCTCAGCGCAACACATCTTTGCTCCTCGCGATAGAGCGCCGTCCAAAGGATGATGTAAACCAGGAAAGCGGTAGGGGCACGATCGTGTCCTGTCAGATCTGGAAGAAGCACGTCCATCACGTATTCGTCAATCGGAATATGCTGCACCGAACTGTAGCGTAGCACACCATAGCTCTCTTGCCGCGTGGCGTAGTCGCTTCGATAATTACCTCGAGGTACCATGAAAATGATTCGAGGAATGAAGTTCGCAACGATTCCGGTAATCGATCAGGACCGGGCGCTGGCTTTCTATACCGAGAAGCTGGGATTTCGAGTCCTGACCGATCAGCCGTTTGACAAAAAGCAGCGCTGGATTGAGCTCGCTATTTCGGGAACAGAAACCCGCATCGTACTTTTTGCCTTCGATGATGGGCTCCAGCCTGGGACAAAGATGAACATCACTTTTTGGAGCGACGACGTCGAGAGCACGGTTCGCGAACTCGAGAGCAAAGGTGTGGAGTTCGTGATGAAACCGCAGAAAGCGGACTGGGGCACAGCCGCCGTTTTCAAAGACATCGACGGCAACAGTTTCGTCCTCAGCTCGAGATGAATCTGAGAAAGAGGTTGCTCAAATGCGAGCTTTTCTGGCGGTGGTTGCAGGCTATCTGATCTTCGCCGTCTCCGCAGTTCTGCTGTTTCGACTCACCAGAGTCGATCCCCACTTGCCGGCTGCTGTCGGCTTTGAGGCGTTCACCATCGTCTATGGCCTGATCTTTGCCTCGCTCGGCGGATTTGTGGCGGGAAAAATTGCCCGGCGGAGGGATCTCAATTGTGGAATCGCGCTGGGGCTCGTAATCGCCTTAGGCGCGACTATTTCCATGATTACCCGCCCCGGTGCGGGCGCGTTGTGGACCCAGACTGCCGCTTTGCTCCTGTTCGCTCCGGCATCGCTTGCAGGCGATTGGATCCGCAGAAGGAAGCCAGGAGCGATCTGACGGACCCATCTCTGAATAGAGATGTTTCGCCAATGTTGGGCCGCTGAGCGTTTACTCAGTTTGTGCCTTCCGCTACAATCCTTGCGCACTCGCGAAGCTCGGGGGAGAGCGTGAAAGGATGATGGATCCGCGATCGAATCGCAGAGACATCCTAAAGGGATTGGCTGCGATGTCAGCCGCAATCGTGCCCGGGCCGAAATGGGCAGAGATCGGCAGAGCGATTGCGGATCGCTCAACAATCGACATCCAGATCACTCCGGTGAGTGAACACGCCCTGCGGCTCAGTCTTCTCTCGACTGGCCGCGAATCGCAGAGCTCCATCCCTAGCGACGGATCCCTCGTGCCGGAATCCTGGGGCAGGTCAATGGTCAAGCTCTCTGGGGACGCTGGCAAGGACGTTTCTGCCGGTAATTTCCGAATATCGTTTTCACGCGACCCATGCAGCATTACGGTCGCCGATAACCAGGGCGCGATGATTCAGGACTTCGGATGGAACGCGAATTCCGGTGTGCTGTCCTTTCTCACGGGGACGACACCACTGTTGGGATTAGGCGAAGGGGGGCCGCAATTCGATCGACGCGGCTCGAGTGATTCCATGCGGAGTGGGCAAGGGGGCTACCAACTCGCAACTCACGGCGGCCGCGTTCCAATTCCATGGGTGATCGGAACATCGGGATGGGCAATCTTCTTTCACTATCCGTTCGGGACATTCGATTTCACTGAAGAGCGAGGAAGGTTCGCACCAGCGAGTCGCGATTCAGCGCTGCCACTGGATCTGTTTTTGGTCGCCTCATCCGATCCGGTGACGATCATGGCTGAATACGCACACCTCACGGGGTTGCCGGAGTTGCCTCCGCTGTGGAGTCTCGGGTATCAACAGTCGCATCGAACCCTGGCAACTCGTGAAGAAGTGATCGCCGAAGCCAAAATGTTTCGCAACAGGAAATTGCCCTGCGATGCGATGATCTATTTGGGGACTGGCTTTTGTCCCTCCGGTTGGAATGCTGAGAATGGAAGTTTCACCTGGAACGGGCGAGTATTTCCTGATCCCAAAGAAGTGCTGGACGAGTTGCACAGACAGCACTTTCGCGCCGTCGTGCATGTTGTGATTCTCTCCGACCAACTCCGCGGCACTGTTTACGATGGATGTGATCTCTCGCGCTTCGACGAAGCCGCGGCCAGCTGCTACTGGGACGCACACCGAAGAGACTTTGCCATGGGCATCGATGGCTGGTGGCCGGACGAGGGTGACCCACTCGACATCGCATCCCGGCTTGCGAGAAATCGCATGTACTGGGAAGGCCCGCAGCTCGATCGCCCGAACGAGCGGCCCTACGCTCTGCACCGCAACGGCTATGCCGGAATGCAGAGATATGCCTCATTCTTGTGGTCGGGCGACGTCTACTCTACCTGGGAAACGCTGAAGACGCATATCCCCGTCGCTCTCAACACAGCCCTGAGCGGCATTCCGTATTGGGGCACCGACATTGGAGGCTTCGTCCCGACTCGCGAGTTTACGGCAGAGCTGTACGTTCGGTGGTTCCAGTTCGGAGCATTCTGTCCCCTGTTTCGCTGCCACGGCCGCACCTGGAAACTCAGGCTGCCCTGGGGATGGAATACAGGAGACCCTGGCCCGGTGGAGATCAACAACTACAACGGCGCCGCTATCCCTGATTCCACCCAGCTTCACGACGCTCGCGTCGAACCTATTTGCCGAAAGTATCTGGAGCTGCGTTACCGCCTGTTGCCCTATCTCTACAGCGTGGTGCACGAATGCACGAAGACCGGCATTCCGATCATGCGATCTTTATGGCTACATTTTCCCCGCGATCCGAAGTCGGTCGAGTGCGGAGATCAATATCTGTGGGGACCGAACGTGCTGGTTGCGCCAGTCGTCGAAAAAGGGGCAACTTCGCGTCGCGTCTACCTTCCACCGTCGAGTTGGTTCGATTTCTGGACGGGCGAGCGGTTGGAAGGCGGGCGCGAAATCGACCGGGCGGTTGATCTTGAGACGCTTCCGCTTTACGTGCGAGCCGGATCGATTTTGCCCTTTGGCCCGGTGAAGCAACACGTCGACGAAAAAGTGGATGGCCCGCTTACTATTTCCATCTATCCGGGAGCGGACGCTTCTTTCTTGCTGTATGAAGACGATGGAGTGTCATTCAACTATCGCAAAGGCGAATGGACGGGGATCGATGTAAAGTGGAAAGATGAGCGAAGCACGATGGAAATCATGCTGGCTCCGGGCTCACGCATGCTGACATCCGAGCCGCGAGAGATTGACGTGAAGTTGTCCGGACTCACAAAAAGTGTGAGCTTCACTGGAAAGCCGGTCTCGCTTTCTTTCGCAAGTCGGTAGAAGGTCCGATTCGGAGTCGAACTTGCTCTGTTTGCACCACAGAAACGCTCGGCAGAGAGAGGGTGCTTCTGAGGTAATTCATTGTCGGCGTAATATCCTCATATACCGTTGGCGTCGCCCCGCCTGGGCACCCCTCGAGGCTTGTGTCTACAAGACCGGGAGACCAATGACCAGGATTCGGAAGCGACTTTACCTCGGCAGTCTCAACGATGCAGGGCAACTGGCGCGTTCCAATCCGCGGCGAATTGCCGTGGCGAGTGCGTCAACTACATCCACATCCCAGTCCGGACTCACCCCTGATCTCCGCACAAAAATTCGAGGACATTAGGTTCGCAATCGCCGTAGGCATACGACGAGGCAATCGGCCGGTGCATTGTCTCGAAGGCATGAGCCGTTCGCCGATCGCCGTGGCTGCATGCATGGATCGTTGTGGTTATGCGGGAATCGACAAAGCATTATCGGAAATTGCCAAGCAAAGGGACCTCGCACCGGCCCGCACATTGCTCACCTGCGTGCAGGGCCTGGTGCGCAAGCGAAAAGGCAGCATTTCGAAACGCCCTGACGTACGATCCTGTCATCTTTATGGAATCACTGCGCTTATGAACCCAGAGCCAGGAATCCTCCCGATTGCAACCGAACGTCGGGCAACCCTGTCGTATAGAGTGAGGTGAGAGATAGATGAGCTACACAGTCGGCGATGGTACGGTTACGTTCGCGTTGGTGGCGGGCATTATTGGGTATCTTTATGTGAAGCACCTGGGTCGGCAAAAGAAGCTCGAGATCATTCACCAGGAGCGGATGGCCGCGATGGAAAAGGGGATCCCTCTGCCGGAGTTTCCGTTGGAGCCGGAGCGCGTGCCCCGTCCCGACCCGCCTGTCCTTCCGGTTTTGGGGATATTTCTGCTTACTCTTTCGGTTGGAACGATGATCGTGCTCTATGTGGTCCTCCCGGCGGAGTCCCACCTGTTTTGGATCACTCCCCTCCCTTTCACCTTCTTGGGTGTGGGCCTCATTACGTTCCCTTTCCTGAAGGCCAACCCTTGGCGCTAACGCTGGAGGAGAGCGATGCCCAACTCGTAACTGGCGCGCAAAGCGGCGACGAGCATGCATTCGCGGAACTGGTTCGCCGGCATAGTGCTCTCGTGTTTCGCCTGGCGGTCTCGATTTTGGGCCGCGAGTTCATTCCGGAAGCAGAAGATGTGACGCAAGAAGTTTTTCTCAAGGTTCATCACGGGATCCAGACGTTTCGCGGCGAGTCCGAGTTTCGGTCGTGGATCTACCGAATCACCTTCAACCAGGCAGTAAACTTGAAAGCGCGGGTTCGCTTCCGAAGTCCACACGCGGACGATACGGTTCTGCAAGACCTGGCGGCTTCGGAGCCTGGTGCGGACCGCCAGGTGGAAACGGCCGAGCGAGATCGAGCCCTTGCGGAGTGCATTCAAGCGCTCCCGGAGGTCTACCAATCGGCTTTGCGTCTTTACTATTGGCTGGGCGCTGGAGTCGGCGAAGTCGCTGAGTCGCTTGGCGTTCCCGAGAACACGGCGAAGTCGTATCTGCATCGTGCGCGTCAGCTTCTGCACCGCATGTTGAAAGAGAGAGGATATTCCTGTGACTGAGATGGTTGGCCCTGAAATGGACCCTCGCCAGAAGGAACCTAACCAAGAACGAATCGATCGCCTGCTCCGGCGGTCCTTTGCCGCGCCCATTCCAAGCCTGCCGGTTGATTTCGACCAGCGCGTGATGGGCGCGCTGCGCCGAAGGTCCCGGCCACTCGACCGCTACCATTGGATTCTGGTCACGGGCTACGGTCTGTTGTCGGTTGTCGTGTCCGCAGTGGTCATGCGTGGTCAAGGGCTCGACTGGGGGGTTGTATCGGGGACGATCTTTGCGCCACTCCTCCTGATCGCGGTCGCAGGCTCGGCACAGCGCGCAGCTCGTACAAACCGTGTGCCATAGTGCCAACCAGACCAGGCGAGCTAATTAAGACAACGCGCGAGTCTTCGTTTGCCGCACGGCGCCACGGAAGCTCTGCTAAAGTGATGTTGACGCGCGCAGGGCGCGTCCTGTCCGCGGAAAGGGCCGCGCCCCACCTGCACCCTGGCGGTTCACCTCTTACGAACCTCTTTCGCCTGTCTTGCGGACCAGGCATACGAAGGAGGCAATCCGTGAATTTGGAACAACAGAAGAAGCAGGCTCGCGAATTGTTGCGGGCTCTGCGCGCAGGAAACCAAGATTCACTGGCCCGGCTGCGAAGCCGGCATCTTCGCTGGGCTCATGTGGATGATGCAGGCGTGCGGCAGGATGTGGCGTTGCATGATGCCCAGTTCGTCATCGCACGCGAGCAGGGATTCTCGAGTTGGACAAAACTCAAAGCCTACGCAGAGCCCTCTCCGCACACTCGTAACACGCGGCTCTTTGTTGCCGACGTCGAGTGGATCAGGGAGCGGGTTCATGGACTTGTGCGGACGCGACAGTCGGCGGGTCCTGCGGCCCTGGAACAGATCCGCACCTGGCATCCGCGTTTCGATGGCTGCTCGGACGAGGAGATTCGCCAGGCCCGATTCACCGAGGCAGACGCCCAACTGGTATATGCGAAGGAGCATGGGTTTGACACGTGGGAGGACCTCATCCAGCGGGTGAACCTGGTCGCATCCTGCTCGAACCCGGAAACTACGGAACCCTTTCTTGCCGCCTTTCGAGCGTTGGTAGCAAGAGATGTCGCGACTCTGGGCTCGTTGCTGCGACGGCAGCCACAACTCGCGAAGGAAAGGGGCACCAACGGCAATACGCTCTTAAACCTCGCCGTCAGTATCGGCGCGAAATCAAAGGGCGACGTGGGCGTGTCTATGGTCGATACCTTGCTGGCGGCGGGGGCAGATGTAAATGACGGCAACGACCGTGGCTGGACGCCGTTGCATCAGGCGGGTTACTCCAACCATTGCGAGATTGCCGACGCCTTGATCAAAGGGGGAGCAGAGACTGACATGGATGCCCATGGTTCGGGTGGTACTCCACTGATCATGGCGTTGTTCTGGGGACATCGCGAAGTCGCGGATGTGCTGGCCCGTTATTCCCTGGCACCCGGAAATCTACGCGCCGCTGCCGGGCTGGGGAACCAGGATCTTTTGGAGCAGTGCTTCAGCGGAGTGAGGGGGCTCACTTCTGACGCATTTTCTGCGCGGGGATTTTACCGACCACACAGCGGATTCCCGGATTGGCGACCGTCAGGGGATCCGCAGGAGGTTCTGGATGAAGCCCTGGTATGGGCGTGCAAGAGTGGCCGCGTCGAAGTGCTGCCGCGCCTCATCCAAGCTGGGGCGCGAATGGATGCCGATCCTTACCGCGGAACACCGTTGATTTGGGCGGCGGCTTGCAATCGCACGGAAACAGCTGAGTGGCTCATCGATCATGGGGCAACCGTCGACCTCAAAGCTACATTCGGTGGCCTCACGCACGGCAAAGGCGTAACGGCTCTGCACATCGCTTCGCAGGGTGGTCACCTTGCCATGGTGCGGTTGCTCATAAACAGAGGAGCGGATCCGAAGATAAAGGATGATCTGTATCAGGGTGACGCTGAGGGAGCAGCCAACTACTTTGGGCAGATTGCCGTTCGGGATTACTTGCGCTCCCTCAGAAGTTGACTTTGCTCTCGGTGACGGCTGGTTGCCGAGACCGGGCGGGCGCGTTTATTCTAACGCTCTGCCTCCTACCGATTGTCAAGAGGAGGAAAGAAATCCACCGATTGGCAGGAGGGCCAGATCAATTCGTCAATGGAAGACTGGCAAAAGAAAAAGGCCCCCGCCGAAGCGGGGGCTGGGATTGAGACCCCAAAGTGGTTTAGAACCTGAAGACCGCCGAGAGCTGAATGCCGCGCGGGCCACCGCCGCCGATGAATGGGTTGCCGATGCCCACGTCGCCGGTTGCGCTGATGATCGGAGCTCCCTGTCCGGGAGCGACCGTCTGTCCAACCTCCCGGTTGCCCTGAATCTGGAAGCCATGCAGGCCGGGATCGGCGATGAACGCCGGCAGCAGCGGGTTGGCGAAGTTCGGGTGATTGAGGATGTTGAAGAAGTCCACGCCCAGCCTCAGGTTCACGCGCTCGGTGATATTGGTTCTCTTGTAGACGGAGAAATTCCACTCCCTGAACGTCGGCCCGCTGAGGGAATTGCGGCCCATGTTGCCGAAGTGCCGGTTGTAGAGGCCTGATGACGGAAGGGCGCAGTCGGAGGCCAGACCTGATGCGGTGGTGACGTTCACCGTGCAGGGGATGGCAAACGAGCTCAGATCCACGTAATTGAATGGATCGCTCTTGTGATAGACGATTGGGCCAACCACGTCTGGGCGGTCGAAGGCGTTGCCGCTGCCGCTGAAATCGTCATAAAAGTTGTAGTTAAAGTGGAAGGGCTGTCCGCTCTGCATGGTGAGGACGCTGTTCAATCCCCAGCCGCTTTTCAGTCTGCTCCCGCGGAGCGTGGGAAAATCGTAGGCGAAGTTCCAGGTCAACCGGTTCGGGAGGTTGAAGCTTGAGGGCCCATACTCCAACTGCGGACGCGTGCTGTCGTTGGGCTGGGCATCGTTGGGCTCGAAGTCTTCGCCGTCGCTAGAGTTGTCGAGAGACTTTGACCAGACGTAGTTCAGGATTGAATTCACCCCATGCCACTGGGTCACGCGGAAGCTGGCCTGCAGCGCGTTGTAGTTCGATTTGCCGGTCGAGTTCTCCTCGAGAACATAGAAAGCGCCGTAAGGGTTGCCGTTCAGGGGACGCGCTGCACCGCTGAAATCGGTGATGCAGTCGCAAGCCGTATCGGCCGCGTTGATCTGCGCCGTGCTCGGCTGGCTGATATCGAAGAAGCGCCACAGGCGATGGCCCTGCGATCCCACGTAGCTGACCTGGAGCACTGCCTTGGTTGAAATTTGTTGCTGGATGTTGAGGTTGTAGTTCTCCATGTACGGCGTCCTGATATTGCGATCGAAGGCGAACGCGTCGCATTCAAAGCAGGGCGAAGTCGCAGCATAGAGTGGGCTCCCCGCCGTAATTTGAAGCGGCCCGCTCGGGGCAGTAGGGGAATTCAGGCCCGCATAAAGGATCGGATCGGGGCCGATGTTGTTGTAGGCCGGGCCTGGGTCAAAGAAAGGCGCGTAGGGCAAGTGGCCGAGCACCATGTCTTGGGAGAACGCGTCATAGAACATACCCCAACCGGCACGGAGCACAGTCTTCCCCTTGCCGCTTACATCCCACGCTGCGCTCACGCGCGGAGCAAAGTCCTTGTGGTCCGGGTTGTAGAGGCTGCTCAGACCGGGCTGTCCGACCTCAGTTAAAGTGAACGTGCCGGTTCCCGGAGCTGGCGCGATGCTGGTGATGTTGCTCAGAAGATTGTTCTTTTCCTGTGCCACGCCGAAGTAATCCCAGCGCAGGCCGTAATTGAAAGTGAGACGTGAGGTCACGCGAAAGCTGTCCTGCACATAGAAGCCGAAGTTGTTCTCGTAGGTATGGCGGGCCGAGTTGCCAAAGTACTGGAAGCCGCTGTCGATGGTGCCCGCCAGGAAATCCGCAAGGCTTGACCTCAACCGTCCGCGGAAATATTTGTCGAAGTACTGCTCGACCGAGGTGCGGTGGAAATCCACACCAAACTTCAGGTCGTGCTGGTTGAGCTTCCATGAGAAGTTATCGATGATCTGGTTGTTGGTATCGACGCGGTGACGCGGCACGCTGCTGGTGGCTCCCAGCTGGGCCACTCCACCGACCTGAATGATGGGCAGTCCAGAATCAAACGCTCCACCTCCGCTGCACAGTGCCGTGCTGGTCGCGGCGCACAAGCCGATCGAACTGGGATGGAAGCCCTGGTCCTGGGGGAAGAATCCTTCGGCGAAGCGGTTCCATCCGTAGCGCAGTTCGTTCACCTTATTCGCGCCAAACGTGTGCGTGTAGGAGATCGAAACCAGCTGCACCCGGGTGGGGGTGGAGGTGTTAAATCCGGGCAATTGACCGCCGCTCGCGGTCAGTGCAAGCGGGAACGATTGAATGCTGTCGCCGAAGAAATACCGTCCGGTGAGAATGTTGTTGGGACTAAAGTTCTGATCGATCTTGGCGATGAAGCTGGTCAGATTGTTATAGGAAGGAGAAACAACTGAAGCCACACCGCCGTTGGAGACGCCTCCAGGACTGGAGAGATTCGGCGCCGGCCAGGGGTGACGCGCGATCAGCTTCTGGATCACGCCCGAAGGATCCGTCGCGTCGCTGGGGCTCAACGATCCATCGGAGGCGCTGCCGGTCGGCACGGCGGCCAGCGTCACGACCCCGACGGGCTCGCGCTGGCCTTCGTAGTCGGCGTAGAAGAACGTCTTGTCTCTCACAACCGGGCCGCCGAGCGAGGCTCCGAACTGGCTATTGTGGAATGGCGCTTTGGGCTCGCTGGCGATGTTGAAGTAGTTGCGGGCGTCGAGCACATTATTGCGGAAATATTCGGCGGCGCTGCCGTGGAGCTGGTTGGTTCCGCTCTTAGTCACGATGTTGACCACGGCACCGGCGTTGCGCCCATATTCCGGCTGGAAGTTGGAGAGCACGTTCACTTCAGCGACGGCGTCGATCGGCAGAATGGTCGACGGGGTTCCGAAGACGCCAGCCTGGTTGATGGCTGGGTCGTTACGGTAACCGTCGTTCATGTCGGTGCCGTCGAGCAGATAGTTGTTCGAACGGCCGCGGGCACCGTTCATCGAGAACTCGCCGAACGACCCGGGCGAATCGGAAATCTGGTCGGGCGATCCCGAGACACCCGGATTCAGGTAAATCAACTTGGTGTAGTCGCGGCCATTTACGGGCATATCCTGGACCGTCTGGGCGGTCAGCACCCCGCCGAGAGTGTTGGTTGTGGTTTCAACCAGAGGCAGCTGGTCGGCGGAGACTTCAACCCGGGTATCGATCTGGCCGGTCTGGAGGGAGGCGTCGATGCGGCGCTCGGTGGCCACGTCGACGGTAACGCCGGTGGCGACGAAGGTCTGGAAACCGCTCTCGGTGATGGTGACGTTATAGGTGCCGATGGGCAGCTCGGGCAGCGAGTAGCTGCCGTCGCCGCTGGTTTCGGTGGTGCGCTCCAGGCCGGTGGCGGTGTTTCTGACGCTGACTTTGGCGCCGGAAACAACGGCGCCGGTGGGATCGGTGACTGTCCCTAGAATTGTGCCGCGGAAGGTCTGTGCCGACGACAGACTCGGTGCGGCCAATAACAGAAACACCAAGAAGCAACGGGCTCTCATTCGGGTCTCCTTGAACCTCCCATCAAGTTGTAAGGGGAAATGGGTCGGTGCGCAGGCAGGCTCGCTGACTTCAGACTCTAGGAGCTTGCAATTCCTTGCATACTAACAAGATGCCCGCCCCACGCCGCTACTGAAACATACTCAAAGCGCGCGACCAGAGTCAACCAAAGAGTGGGGAAGTCGCGCCATCAGTTATCGATCCCAACGATTGGTTTGGCGAATGGGGGAGGGCAGAAGCCCCGGTTCAGAAGGTGAATGCCAGCCCGCCGCGTATGGAGCGGGCGGAGTCGACGAGGTAAATCGTCTGACCGTCCTGGCCTAAGACGGGAACATATCCTTGGGCGAGGAGGTTGCGGACATCGACGAGGGCTTCGATGTGGCCGCCCATGGCCGGGATCGGTTGGCGGATGAAAACGTTGAGGTAAGGATCGCTCTGTCCGGCCGAAGCATTAAACATATCTACCGGAGTAAGAGCCGTGCCGTTGATCCAGCGATAGGAAGCGATCCAGCGGGTGTGAGTGCCGGGCATGGTGCCGCTCAGTTTCGCGGTGAGGGCGTGACGACGCGAAGTCGTCATCGCCTGCTGCACCTGCTGGATCGGTATATCGGGATGCGCGAGATCGAGTACTCCGCCGAGAGCGTAGTCGACGGTCGCTGTGAGATCGGACACCAGCTTGCGTTGCAGCACGACGCGCAGGCCGCGGGTATCGAGCGATTGACCGGTGTAGGTGAACGTGCCGGAGGAGATGTCGGGCAGCAGGAAGCCGCCGGCGGCCGTGACTTCGCCGACGCCGGTAAGCGCCGGATCAGCGAGGCGGTCGGAGAACATAGCGACCTGCACATTGTTCTTGCCGAAACGCCGGGAGAGGCTGATTTCCTGGTGATGCGCGCTCTCGATCTGCGGCGCAAAACCGAGCAAGCTGACGCGCGGATTCGATTCGCTCATATCGCCCGGGGCGGACTCGAATCCCTTCTCGGTACGCATGTCGGGGCGGGAAGTGGAGTACGCGTATTCGACCAAGGTGTTGGGAGAAAGATGAAAGTCAGCAGAGCCGTACGGGCGGAAAGCGGTGATATGACCGAGGAACTGAATGGTCTGGACTTCGCTGCCGAACTTGAGCTCGACCACGTCTCCGAGCGCCAGATTGTCGCTGGCTGCCAGCGCGCCCGCCTGCAGCGCGGCGTTGTGCAGGTTGGGGTCGGAAGGAGCGAAGCGCGTGACTGTGAAGGCTACGGTGGGCTGTGAGCCGTTGGGCAGTTTGTGCGAGTATTTGGCGCGAAGCACGGCGCCGGGCTGAGTTTCACCGTAAGCGACGTTCCCGCTAAGAGCGAGGTGGCCGTCGGAGAAAATCGAACGCTCCACGGTGAAGCGGGTGCACATGTCGGAACCCATGCCGTAACCGGCGTTGGCGGATCCGGCCACGAAGGAGAGCGTGCCGGTCAGATCGTGATTTGGTTTTTCCGGCGCCGTCGTCGGATCGTCCAAGGCACGCAGGATCGGGCGATTCGCGACCGAGCGTAGGGTCCATTTCCAGTCATCGTCGTCGGGGGCGGTGCGGGCCGGGCCAAGCTGCATGAAACCGAGCAGCGTACTGAGCGTGATGTTCACATTCAGGGTGGCGCCGGGGTCGAGATCGAGTTTTTCACGCAGGGCCGGAAGGAAAGAAGGAGCCGTCACTTTTACTGAATAGAGTCCGGGCAACAGGCCGCTGGCGGTGAAATGGCCGGCGTCGTCGGTGAAAACAGTGAGCGTGTTGTCAGCCGCACCAAGAATCTCGACCACCGCGCCCATTTGCGGGTGGCCCGACGCATTGCGCACATATCCGGAGATCGCTCCTGGCCGATCAGCGGCCCACGCGGGAAGCGATAGCCCCAACACGACAGCCCAAGTTGCAAGCCTGCTCAGCTTCAACTTCGCCCCACCCCCTGGGGGAACAAGGGAGTTACTCTACTGCAAACACAGCAGACGGATCAACGGTCTGCTTGGAAACATTATCGTTCACTTTGATCTGGATCTTGTAGATGCCAGGCTGCAGATTGGCAGATGCAATCGACTTCTCCAGCGTCACCTGGTCGCCCACATTGCCCATGGTGTCGGTGGATTCTACCTTCTGCACCACCGATTTATTGGTGGCGACGTTCGTGATGTCGTACTCAAACGTGGCGGATGCTTTGTGAGTCTTTTCATCCACACCGAGATTATAGACCTGCATCCAGAAATTGAGCTTCTGATCTTTGTCGCGGCGGAACAGCGCGGGCTTGCCGTCGGCTGGCGCCACGCGCGGGCGAACCTTCATGGTGCCGATCACGAAGCTGCCGCTGCCGATCGCCTTGGTCGGAACCGGCTCCATCTGATCGGCGACGATCAGGCTGGACGTCGCCAGCTTGTCTTCGGAGTATTCCGGAACCATGATGCTGCGGCTCCAGATTCCCTTGCGGTCGCCATTGACGTCTTTCACCGCGACGTAGAGTTTGTAGTGCCCGGGAC
>Ga0123356_10001676_pt1 | contig 24256 bp, 22 predicted proteins | sample TergutEmb28metaG_2_FD_92546 | JGI IMG/M metagenome (GOLD analysis project Ga0123356, IMG submission 92546) | Embiratermes neotenicus P3 segment gut microbial communities from Petit-Saut dam, French Guiana - Emb289 P3 | ecosystem: Host-associated > Arthropoda: Insects > Digestive system > Gut ...
CCACTGCTTAGCGTTTTACGAATCTCAAGTAATTCTTGGTAAATTAGATTAAGAATCTGTTCCACTGTCCTTTTCCTGCTGTTCTTTGTAAATTTGATAAACCTTTTTACGGCTTATGTAAGTGAACCGTGCTGTGCGTTCCGCGTGAAACAAGAAGCGCGTTGCTTAAAAGCCTTGTGGCAGAATTGCCTTAAACATTCAAATCATTCAGCATATCGTCAATGTTAGTGTAGCCCTGCTTATCCCCTGCGATAATATCCTGCGCAAGTTGCTTGCCCTCTTGCATTGCAAGTTCTGTTTCGTTGTTATATTTTCGTTTAAGGCGGGACAAAGCCTTAGCTATAAAACTCTCGTATTCCGCTTTGAACTCAGGATCTTTTAGCTGTTCATTTAAAAAACTGTTAAAATCGTTCATTTCTAAAATGTATCACATACGATATGGCGCGTCAACCTCTTTTTTATATAATCCTGTATAATGTATAGTTAATAAGTTAAAAAGCGTTGACAGGGGGTGCTGTTCGGTGAGTATAATAGAATCTTAATCAGGCATGGGTATAGCCCATGCACCGCCCGAACTACGAGAGTCGGGCTTTTTTATGCCGATTTTTTGGTGCTGAAAATTAATTGGTAAATATTTGTGATACAATTTGTATATTTTTGTTGATTTTATGTTATGTTTGTGATACAATTAGGGCATAACTAATGTAAGGGGTAATTTCGGCATGGCGAAAACGAGTGTTTTGCACGCGAGGCTTGATGAAAATTTAAAGCAGAATGTGGAACGCATTTTAAACGAAATCGGACTGACACCGTCTGATGCCGTTAACCTGTTCTACCGTCAAGTGGAACTGAACGGCGGATTGCCCTTTGAACTGAAGATACCGAATTATGGTGCGGAACGCAGGACGAATAATGACGGAATTTGAATTAATTACGAATCAGCGCACAACGCACAGCGCACAGCGCACAATGATTGATTCTAAATATCATTATTGAGAAGTACGAAGTACAAGGTACGAAGTACAAGGTACGAAGTACGAATTGTGGAATTTAAATTTCATTATTAATCAATCTATAATTCTGCATTCTGAATTCTTAATTCTGAATTAAAAAACCGCCATTGTGCGCTGTGCGTTGTGCGCTGTGCGCTGAAAAAAAAGAGGACTACTATGAGAATAAAACAAAACGCTTTTGACATTACAGACAATCATGTGGAAAATGTGATTGAACGCCCTATTGAACAGCTTGTGCCTGATTCAATGATGCCCTATTCGGAATATGTTATTTTGGATCGTGCGTTGCCGAGGGTTGAGGACGGGCTTAAACCTGTGCAACGGCGCATACTTTACACATTTCATTCGCTTGGGGTAAAGCCAGACGGCAGTTATATAAAATCTGCAAGGGTTGTGGGCGAGTGCATGGGAAAATATCACCCCCACGGCGATAAATCTATTTATGACGCAATGGTGAGAATGGCGCAGGATTTCAATATGCGCATGACACTTGTGGACGGACACGGCAACTTCGGAACTGCTGAGGGCGATCCCCCCGCCGCGATGCGTTACACAGAGGTTAAACTTGATAAACTTGCCACGGAACTGCTTAAAGATTTGGAAAAAGGCACAGTTAGCTGGCATAAGAATTTTGACGATTCATTGCAAGAACCCGATGTTTTACCCGGAAGGCTTCCTAACCTTTTGGTTAACGGCGCAACGGGCATTGCAATCGGGCTTGCCACGAATATCCCCACGCATAATTTAAGTGAGGTTATAGACGGAATTATTGCGGTGATTGAACACCCCTCAATTAAACTTAAAGATCTTGTGGAAATTATAAAAGGCCCTGATTTCCCAAGCGGTGGCTTTATGCTTGGCGGGCAGGGAATACTTGAAATGTACGAAAAGGGGCATGGGAAAGTGGTTCTTAGGGCAAGGGCGGATATTGAAAATGCTGAGGGAAACAAGCAAAATATCGTGGTTACCGAACTTCCGTATAATGTGAATAAAGATTCCGTGCAGAAGAAGATTTTTGAATTAAAGGAAGATAAGAAAGACGGATTTGAAAATATTCTTGATGTGGCAGACGAATCCGATAGAAACGGTATGCGCATTGTTATCAAACTAAAACGGGGCGAAAATGCGGATTTAATGCTTAATAAACTTTATATAAAAACTGGGCTTCAATCAAACTTCAATGTGAACATGGTGGCAATTGCAGGCGGTAAGCCCAAGCAAATGGGGCTTATTGAAATAATTAAGCATTATATTGAATTCCAAAAAAGCGTGATATTAAAGCGTTCGCAACACGAGGCGCATATCGCAAAAAAGCGCGAACATATTCTTGAGGGATTATTGATTGCAATTCCTAATATTGACGAGGTTATTGCGATAATCCGCCGTTCCGCGTCAAGAAACGAAGCCAAGACGGAATTAAGACACCGCTTTGAAATTTCGGGTGAACAAGCGGAAGCAATTCTTAACTTGCAACTTGGAAATATCAACAAACTTGATGTGGTTAAATTTGAAAAAGAACTTAAGGAACTAAAAGTTACCATTGAACGATTAACTAAAATTATTGGTTCGGTGAGGGAACAGCTAAGGGTGATTAAGAACGAATTAACCGAACTTAAAGATTCCTATAAATCAAAACGGCTTACCGTGATTTTGGATAATTTTAAGGATCTTGAAGTTCAAGCATTTGATCCCACAAAGCGCGCGCAAAAACGCGGAATCGTGGCGATAGACATTGAGGGCGGAATTAAAATGCTTTCCGCACGCAATTACACCTCAAGCCACAGAGAGGCAAGCGAAAGCGGAATTGAGGGGCTTTCTGTTTCGCTTGCGAAAGCTGAACCGAACGACACCACTCTTGTGTTCGGAAGCAAAGGCAACTGCTACAGGGTTACCGCGGATAATTTGCAAGAAAGGAAATGGACGGAAAAAGGCTTAAGCCTAAGAACGCTGTTTGACGGCGGGGCGGATAAGGAAAAAGCGGTTAAGGCAATTACGCTTACAGCAGAACAAATTGAAAAAGGCAAGATTTATTTATACACCAAAAACGGCTATGTAAAAACCACCGCGATAAGCCAGTACATTGTGAATAAAGATGTTTACCAAGTTATGGTGCTGAGGGACGGCGATGAAGTTATAGGCGCAGAGATTGTGGATAAGCACGCAAATGTGATGTTCGTTACCTCAGACGGGCTTTGCATTCACACCATTGCAGAGGGCTACAGCGTGCAAGGCAGGATTGCAGGCGGTGTGGCAGGCGCAAACCTAAACGCAAAAGAACAAGTGGTTTGGGCGGGACAAACAACCGTTGAGGGTGTGAAAGAGGACGGCAAACTTGTGTATCACCCTGTGGGCGAAATTGTGGTTTTATCCTCAAAAGGAATGGCGAAACGCGTTATCGCAAGAGAGTTTAACGCATTCAAACGCGACAGCAAAGGCATAAGAATTATTGACTTGCAAACAGACGACAATAAGGTTATCTTCGCCTGCAAGGTGCTTGAACCTTATGAAATTGCGATTGTGGATAAAGATAACGAACTTACCTCTTTGGATACCGAAAGCATAATGTTGGATACCCGAACTTCAAAAGGACGCGCAGTTATCGCAGGCAAAAAGATTAAGAAAGCGGTTAAGCATGTGAGTGAGGTTGAGTAGGATTCAGCGCACAATGCACAGCGCACAATGGTGGATTCTAAATCTCATTAAGGATAATGACGACTTACGATTTACGACTTACGAATGTCGGATATTAAAATCAATTGTTAAAATATGAAAAGCGATTTTATTAACATTAAGAAACCGAAACTTTGCCGTAATAATTGCGTGTTTTGTTTTGTGAATCAAATGCCCAAAGGGCTTAGGGAATCGCTTTATGTTAAGGACGATGATTACCGCCTATCTTACATTACAGGCACTTACATAACCGCCACCAATTTAACTGAAAAATGCTTTAGTGAAATTTTTAAATATAGGCTTTCACCGCTTTATTTGTCCGTTCATGCGGTGGATTGCGAAGTGAGGAAAAAGCTACTTGGGGCGAAAATTGACGACAAAAAGCAAACGGATATTAAGGGCATAATTGAAAGGCTTGTGGCAGGCGGAATTAAGATAAATGCGCAAATTGTGCTTATTCCCAAAATCAACGGCGGTGAAGTTTTGGTTGAAACGCTTAACTTTTTTGTAAGCCTAAGCGATTCGCTTTTATCTGCCGTAGTCGTCCCTGTGGGGCTAACGAAGCACCGATATGGGCTTTTTCCGCTTGAGATTCCCACCAAAGAGGAAGCCACCGCCACCGTTAAAACCGTGGAAGAATTTTATGAAAAGGGGCTAAATTGCTATTGTTCTGACGAAATGTATAGCTACGCTAATCTTCCTGTGAAACCCTATGAATATTACGGCGAATTTGATCAAATTGAAAACGGCGCAGGTTCAACCGCCCTATTTTTGCACGAACTTAAAGAGGCGGTTGAGGGGGCGGAAATTAAGCCGCAGCGCGCCCTCATTATCACTGGGGTGCTTGGATACCCTGTAATTGAAAGCGCGAAAGAAATTCTTGAAAGAAGTTTTGAGGGGCTGAAGATAGACATTTTTAAAATCCCCAATACCTTTTTTGGTGAAACGGTTACGGTTACGGGGCTTGTTACCGCGCATGATATACTAAAAGCCTTGCAAGGCAAGGACTTATCCGTATATAATAAGGTAATACTACCTTGCGTTATGCTTAAGAAATTTTCTGATGTTTTTCTTGACGGCGTAACGCTGAAACAGCTATCAAAAAAACTTAAATTTAAGCTATCCGTTTCCCCTACCACTGCTTTGGGGTTGATAGATACGCTTAATTTGTGATTGGTGGTTGGTGGTTGGTGGAAGGAAATAGGAAAAGGAAATAAGGAATGGACAAGCCTATAGTGGCTATCGTTGGTCGCCCGAATGTTGGAAAATCCACATTTTTTAACAAAATGGCAGGCAAACGGATAAGCATTGTGAATAATATGCCGGGGGTAACGCGGGATAGAATTTACGCCGATGTTGATTGGTGCGGTTATTCCTTTACTCTTATTGACACAGGCGGTATTGAACTCAATTCCGATGACGCTATGTGGACATATATCCGCCGTGCGGTTGATTTGGCGGTGGATACTGCAAATGTGATTCTTTTTGTGGTGGACGGCAAAACAGGAATTACCTCTGACGATTATAATGTTGCCTCGTATCTCAGGAAAGCAGGCAAGCCTGTGGTGCTTGCGGTTAACAAGGTGGATAGTTCAGACAATTCCCCTATTTATGATTTTTATGAATTAAACTTGGGTGAACCCTTTCCGATTTCCGCAGAACAAAGCCTTGGGCTTGGTGATTTGCTTGACGGAATTGTTAAGCATTTTGGCGATAAAAACCAAGAAGACGAGGAAGAAGATAACGCGATTTCTATCGCAGTTGTGGGCAAACCTAACGCGGGAAAATCTTCGCTTGTTAACAAACTTTTGGGTTATGAAAGGGTTATCGTTAGCCCTATCGCGGGGACAACGAGAGATGCCGTGGACACCCGTTTTAAAGTGGGCAATCAAGAATATGTGATTATTGACACGGCGGGCATTAGGAAAAAAGCGAAAGTATCCGAAGATGTGGAATATTATTCCGTTATCCGTGCAATATCTGCGATACGCAAGGCAGATGTGGTTCTTGCGATTATAGACGCGTCTGAATCAATCAGCGAGCAGGATTTAAAAATCCTCGGGCTTGCGCACGAGGCAGGCAGACCTTCCGTGGTGGTTATGAACAAATGGGATTTGATTGAAAAGGACACTAACACGGTTAACGAATTTAATAAAACCCTTAAAACCGAATTGAAATTTATGGATTATTTTAAATCCATATATATAAGCGCGCACACGGGGAAACGCGTGGACGCCGTGCTTTCGCAAGCGAATGAGGTTTATAAAAACGCTTCGCGCAGGATTTCCACAGGCACGCTTAACGATGTTATCGGCGATGCTATTGCCAAAAATGAACTTCCGCATAAGAACGGAAAACGGCTTAAGTTGTTTTACGCAACTCAGCCGTCTGCAAACCCCCCTACCTTTATACTGTTCGTAAATGACCCGCAAATAATGCACTTCTCTTACCGCAGATATCTTGAAAATGAATTAAGGAAAGCCTTTGATTTTTCAGGAACGCCGATAAGAATCGTGCTTAGAGCAAATGACGAGGAATAGCCAAATTTATTGCCATGAGTTACTTAACGAAAACAAAAGAACAACTTCAAGCACTTCTTGCCACTGAAAAGGAACGCTTTTTGGCGTTTAAAGAATTGGGGCTTAGGCTTGATATGTCCAGAGGCAAGCCCTCTTACGAACAGCTGGATTTATCTTCGGGGCTTTTGGATATGCTTAATTCCCAAACTAAGTTCAGCGAAACGAATGATTACCGCAACTACGGAATCGGGGACGGTATCCCCGAAATTAAGAAGATTTTTTGCGATTTGCTTAGCGTTAAGCCAAGCGAAATTTGCGTTTTGGGAAATTCAAGCCTGAATATAATGTACGATACGCTTATGCGTGCAATGCAGTTCGGCGTTCTTGGCGGTACACCGCTAACTAAGCAGGAAAAAATTAAGTGGCTTTGCCCTTCCCCCGGATACGACAGGCATTTTGGAATAACCGAACAGCTTGGTTTTGAATTGATTACCGTGCCTATGACAAGCGAAGGCGTAGACATGAATGCGGTTGAGAATTTAGTTAAGGACGAAACCGTGAAAGGAATGTGGTGCGTACCCAAATATTCCAACCCCCAAGGCATAGTGTATAGTGATAAAACCGTGGAACGGCTTGCCTCTTTAAAGCCCAAATCAAAAGATTTCAGAATCTATTGGGATAACGCATACATGGTTCACGGCTTTAACGGTGATACCGCGCTTAAAGATATTTTTGCCGAGGCAAAAAAGCACGGAAATGAAGATATTTTTTATATGTTCGGAAGCACAAGTAAGATAACCTATGCGGGTGCAGGGGTTGCCTTTTTTGCGTCAAGCGAGAAAAATATTAATGACGCTAAGGCAAAAATGTTTTACCAAACTATCGGGCATGATAAATTAAATCAGCTTGCGCACGCGCTTTATTTTAAAAATGCAGACGGCTTAAAGGCGCATATGGCGCGCCATGCCCTTGTGCTAAAGCCGAAGTTTGACGCGGTTTTAAAGGTTTTAAACGAAGAACTTGGCGAATTGAAAATTGCCTCTTGGTTAGCCCCGAACGGCGGATATTTTATCTCTGTGGATTTGGCTGACGGCACTGCAAAAAGGACGCTTGCCCTTGCCAAAGAAGCAGGTGTAATCTTTACCCCCGCAGGCGCGACTTATCCTTACGGAAAAGATTTAAAGGACAGCAATGTGAGAATTGCCCCCTCTATGCCAAAAATAGACGAACTGATAACCGCCACAAAGGTGTTTTGCTGTTCGGCGAAAATTGCAGTTTTGGAAACGCTTTAAGCTAAAGAAAACCTTTAGGATTTATTGCACTCTAAATTATTCACTATGCTTTTCGGCAAAGTTGTCTGTTTTATTAAAGTTGGCGTTTTCGTTTATAAACGCTTTTCTTAATTCCACATTATCACCCATTAAAGTGGAAATTATCAATTCCGCCTCTGCGGCATCGTCAATGGTTACACGCATTAAAGTTCTTTTCTTGGGATCAAGAGTGGTATCCCAAAGCTGATCGTAATTCATTTCGCCAAGCCCTTTATAGCGTTGGATAACATAGCCCGATTTGAATTCAGTGGTGATATTTTCAAGTTCGTTATCGTTATACGCGTAGCGGATATCGGATTTTTTTTGCACCTTATAAAGTGGTGGCATGCCTATATACACATGCCCTTCGCTGATAAGTTGGCGCATATAGCGGTAGAAAAATGTTAGCAAAATTGCCCTTATGTGCGCCCCGTCTTGATCGGCATCGGCAAGGATAATTATCTTGTGATATTTAAGGTTTTTAATGTTAAAATCCCTATAAAAATCTGTGCCGAGGGCGTAGATAATCGCGCGGATTTCGTCATTTTTCAGGATTTCGTCTATCCTCTTTTTTTCGGTATTTAACGGCTTTCCTTTAAGGGGAAGGATTGCTTGAAAACTTCTGTCCCGCCCTTGTTTTGCGCTACCGCCCGCAGAATCACCCTCAACTATAAACAGTTCGTTTTTAGTGGGATCTTTTCCCGAACACGCGCTGAATTTGCCCACAAGCACCGAACCTGTGGTTGCATTTTTTAAGCGTTGGGCATCTTTTGCTTTCTTTTCCGCATCTCTTACCTTCGCCGCTTCAATTCCTCTTTTAACTATATAATTAGCCGAATCCTTATTCTTAGGGATTGAGAAAAACAAATCAAGCTGTTCGGAAATCATTGATTCCACAATCCCTTTAACCTCAGGATTGCCGAGTTTTGTTTTGGTTTGCCCCTCAAATTGCACATTTTGCATTTTAATGCTTAAAATAGCAGTCATGCCGTCCCTATAATCTTCGCCAAGTAAATTTGCGTCCTTTTGCTTTAAGAGATTATTCTTGCGTGCATAATCGTTCATACATTTTGTGATTGCAGATCTAAAGCCCGTTTCGTGCGAACCGCCCTCAGTGGTGGGAATATTATTCACGAAAGATATGGTTTTTTCGCCGTAGCTTTCTGTGTACTGCATGGCAAGCTGAACCTTAAAGGCTTTGCGTTCGCTTTCCACATAAATAACCTTATCGCCCTGCTTTGCGTTTGCCCTATTCACATATTCCACAAAATCCGAAATTCCGCCGTTGTAAAGATTGGTGCTTTTTTTATACGCGCCTTCCTCATTTTTTACGCGCCTATCCTCAACCGAAAGGGTTATGCCCTTATTTAAAAACGCAAGTTCGCGAAGCCTGTTTTTAATTAAATCGTAATTATAAAGTTCTTTATCAAAAACCTTGTCGTCTGGCAAAAAGGTAACGAGTGTTCCGCGCTTTTTTGAGGGGGCAAGTTTTGTTAGAGGCATTTTAATTTGCCCTGATTTAATTTTGCCGTCTACCTCTGGGCTGTGAAATTCCGCAATGTACTCACTTCCGCCCGAAAACACTTTCACCCTAAGCCACTTTGAAAGCGCATTGGTAACGCTTGCGCCCACACCGTGCAAGCCACCGCTGAATTCGTACTTTTCGTTATCAAATTTTCCGCCTGCGTGCAGAACTGTAAAAATCTCTTCAAGTGCGGTTTTGTCCTTCTTGCCTAAATCGTCCACAGGTATACCCCTGCCGTTATCTTCCACGGATACCGAATTATCGTCATAAATCGTTACGCTGATTTTATCTGCGTAGCCGTTCATAGCTTCGTCCATAGCGTTATCCACTATTTCCCAAAGAATATGGTGAAGCCCTTTTGCGCCCGTTGTTCCGATATACATACCGGGGCGTTTTCTAACCGCGTCTAACCCCTCAAGCGTAACAATATCTTTTGCGCTGTAACTTGTGTGAAGATTTTTATCCATAGGTAACCCCTCTTGCGAAATTTACAATATAATATATTGTAACATATTTTTAAGCATAACGCTTGAATGAAATATAAAATATGAAATATAAAATACAAATTGTGGAATTTAAATTTCATTATTAGCTAATTAATCCACAATTCTGAATTCTTAATTCTGAATTAATACTCATGCATTATGCGTTCCGCTTTGCATAAACTATTGCTATGGCAAACTTGCGCATTACACTTGGTAAGGAAGAAGAAGCAGAAAAGAATTACATTCTTGAGAGGCTTAGTGCATATAGCGGAATTAGCACAAGAGTTACAAATTATGTTAAATTTGTAGCTATAGATACCGAATTTAATGAAATTCACTTTAGCGGAATAATAAAAGATATAATTAGTTCGGTTATTTTAATCTTTTATAAGTACCGCGTGCTAAGCCAAGGGATAACGAAACTTGATAAAAATAACATTACGCATTACGCGCTTTTGGGTGCGCTTTTAAGTTTTGATCAGGACGGTGAAGCGGTGCAAGTGGAAAAAGATCTCTTGGGGTTAACTTCCGTTTCGGTAAGCACTCTTTATGAATTCCGCCATTCTAAACTTAAAGAATCATGGGAAAATATAGTTTGCCTTGCTAATAGATTGCTTACGGAATGTTCGGAAGAAGACGATATTTATGAATTGATCTTCTTCCTGCTTGCCGTTGATCCTGAAACTGCGCCCAAATTAAAACTTGAAACACTGCGCGCACCCACAAAAATGCTTAGGCTTTTAACTAACAATATGCCCCTTGCCGTACCGCGCCTAACAAACAACCCCGATTATAACGCAATAATCGCACTTGTGCGCGAACGCCCCTCAAGCATAGTTATAACCGAACCAAGCACGCTGAATGCTGGATTGCTTTCTGCGGTTAAGAAGTTGGGAAGCTAAACAGCGCACAACGCACAGCGCACAATGGTGGAATTATACTAATGAGATTTAGAATCCGCCATGTTTCTCTTTTCATGTTTCTCGTTTCACTTAAGGTCACCATTCCCCTATATCGTTTTCCCCTGTTGCCACGCTAAAGGTAATGCGTTTATCTTCGCCGTTTTCGGTGTAAGAGATTTTTACAGTGTCTGCACTCACAAATTCGGCAGAGGTGATTTTGGCATCTGTTTTTGTGAATGCTTTTTTCACAATATCTTTTTCCCAATCGCCGTAATTGCCCGCATCGTCTGAAACGAAGAGAACAGAACCGCAAATGTTGTTAATTTTTGCAAGAAGAAGTTTTTGCGCTTTGCTGTAAACTAAATTAAAATCTCTTAAGAAGAAAACATCAGGATCGTTAAGGAAAGCGCGCTTATCAAGGTGACGGCGGAAAACCGCGTCAAGAATCGCGTTACCTGCGGAAGGAATTTCATTGCAAAGGTTCAATTTATGGTAAAACGCGCCGTTATAATTTAGGTGCGCATCGCAACCGATTCGGCAGGCGTCTACGAAGCCGAATGTTGCGCCAAGCGGAACACCGCAACCAAGCATTAGCTTTTCGCCCACGCATTCGCGCAAAAATTCCATTGCCTCAACCATAATTTGCCCGCGTGATTTGCCGTAACGCGGTTCCATACATTGGCTGTACAAGAAATCAAGTTTAACCATGTCAAAATTCCAATCGTTCAGCACCACATTGAAGAAATTCTTTATGTGTTCTTTAACCCCGTCTTTGTACATATCAAGCGTGTACGCACCGCCCCACGCAAGGCAACCCAAGGTTGGTTTGCCGTTTTTATCTTTAATTAACCAATCGGGGTTTTCTTTTGCCGTACGGGATTTTTTTCTTACGCTGAAAGGCGCAAGCCAAATGCCTGCAAGATACCCCTTTTCGTGGATTTTTTCCGCAATAGGCTTCATGCCGTTAGGGAAATCCTCTGAATAATCAAGCCAATCACCCACATGAGGTTGGTAGCCGTCATCAATTTGAAAGATATTTGCCTTATCTTCCGCCACTTGAAGTCCTTCTAAATCCCTTAAAATGATTTTTTCGGTTATCTTTGTGAAATAGTTGTACCAAGAGGTATAGCCCGAAAGGAAATTAACTTTGGGTTTTCTAACATTCCAAAGCGCGAAGTATTTATCAAAAACTTCGTCATAACCGCCGTTAAATTTCACGATATTAAATAGTTCGTAATCTTTTTCAACTAAAGCACCCAAAATATCCTTTTCAATTACGAATGCACCGCCGTTCATATCAATATTAAAAATAGTGAAGCCAAACCGTTCGTTAAGCGAACCGTAAAGTGCAACCTCTTCGTTATTCCTTATATAAGCGTAAGTGTGGCTGTGGAAAATTCCTGCCTTTTTTGAATAATTTTTGAAATGATAATCACCAGAAATTCCTGCAAACTTTTTTGCAAATTTCTTACTTGCAAGCCAGCCCATTTGAGAAATGATATCCTCTTTTGCGTACTCACGGCTAAGCGTCCACGCCTGGTAACCGTTTGCATAAAACTTATCGCCCTCTTTATATTGATAAGCGTACGCAAGCGAAGCACTCACAAGTTCAAGGGGCGTTTTCGCGTTTAAAATAAGTTTTACCGCACCCTCACTAAAATTCGCGTCTATGGCAAAATCCTCATTTTGATAACGGGTTTCGGTTTTTAATAATCCGTTTACTTTATAAGTTAAGCTAAATTTACAATCTTTCACAGCAATCCTCACATATCGGTTTTCTTTTAATAATACACTATTTAAAGAAACTTTTCAAGTGTGAAGAAAAAAATTATATGTTTAAGCTAAAGATTCATTTTTCATTTTGGGTTTATTCTGCCTTTATGCTTTTGCAAGGGCGGTTTCTTTATCTAATAAATATGCTTGTTTCGGCGGTGATTCACGAAGCAGGACACGCACGCGTTGCCTATAACCGCGGTTATGTGCTTAAGAGATTAACGCTTACGCCCTTTGGCGCGGTGATTTCGGGCGGTTCAAATATCGCAAAAGAGGATAGCTTTTTTATTGCCATTGCAGGGCCTTTGTGCAACATAATTATTGCCTCTTTTATCACCGCGCTTTGGTGGCTTGTCCCCTCTTCGTACGCTTACACGCAAACTTTTTGCAGGGTAAATATCGTGCTTGCATTGTTCAATCTTTTACCCGCGTACCCGCTTGACGGCGCAAGAATTTTAACCTCACTTTCCAAAAAACCTTTGAGGGCGGTTAAGACTCTTAAGGTTTTGGGCATCTCATTTTCATTGCTTTTTTTGGCAGGATTTATTTTAAGCGTGTTTATAAAAATAAATTACAGCCTTGGAATTGTGGCGCTTATGCTGTTCGTTTCCGCTTTACACCAAAGCAAAGAGGACACCTATTCTCACATGGCAAGAAACGCATCTGTGGTAAAAGATACCTCTCATCCTCTCAGTTTAAAAACCGTGATTGTGAACCAAGTGTTACCGCTTGTGGAACTTATAAAGCAAATTAAAAATAATCAAATTACCGAATTTATTGTGGTAGACGAAAAGCTACAAAAAATAGCAAAACTCAATGAAAAAGAGGTGGGCGACATATGTTTAAAGCACAGCCTAAGAACCAAAATTGGTGAAACGCTAAAGAAAATAAACGCGCCTTAAAGCCCATTACGGTGCTTTTAAATTCTTAACCCTATCAATCTCAATTTCAAGCAAAAACATATGTTTTCCGCTTTCGCTTACGCCCAAATTGTGCTTAAAAGCCCTTTTATCAAATTCAAAATAATCACCGCAAACCGCACGCAAATCCGATAAAAGCGCACTCAACAATTCGCCCGAAACGGGCTTATCGCTAAGCAAAATTTGCTGAAGTCTGTTAAAGGTTTTCTTGCTTTCCATTTAGCCCTTCCTATAAAAATTTATAATTCGCGAAAGCATTCCTGCCCTCTTAGGTTCGTAAATTTCTTCTGAATTTCCAAGTATAAAATTCTTAAAAATATCGTACGCTTTGAACGCGGGGTGGTTCTCATTTACGCAAGTTCCGCTTACCGTTATGTTATCGTCCTCAGGAATAACGCCTGCAAGAGGAAGCTTTAAAAGTGAAGAAATATCATGAGGGTGCATCATTCTTCCGTCATTCACCATATCCGCCCTAACGCGGTTTACCACAAGGTGCGCGCGCTCTTGCTTGTACTGAAATAAAAGGTTGCAAACCTTATCGGCGTCCCGCACCGCACCTATGTGGGGCGTGGTTACCACAAGCGTTTCTCTTGCAGAAGCAACCGCTCTGTGAAAACCTAAATCAATGCCCGCAGGCGAATCAATCAGCACGAAATCAAATAAATCGTTAAGCTCTTTTACCACATTAAAAAATTCTGCTTGAGAGATTTTTTCAGCGTTAACTTTTGCAGACGGAAGTATGTAAAGATTCTCAAACCGTTCGTCCTTAACCAAGGCTTGCCGTAGCCTGCACTTGCCGTCTATAATGTCGCCCATGTCATAAACCACAAGGTGTTCAAGCCCCATGGTAACATCAAGATTATTAAGGCTCATATCAGCGTCTACAAGCGCAACGCTAAAGCCCGAACCTGCAAGGCACATTCCGAGGTTAGCCGTAACACTCGTTTTGCCCACACCGCCCTTTCCTGAAGTTATCACAATTCGTCTGCCCATAATGCAAAAAACCCAACTTCAAGCATAAAGCAAAAAGTCGGGCTTAATGTGATTACTTTTGTAGAATTATAGGTTACTTCGTTAGATTCGTTCTTATAATTATTCTTCGGAATTAGTATCTGATTCCTCTTTAACTTCCGCATTCGGTTCTGTTAGAATGGTAGCTTTTTCTCTTTCTTCCTTTTCCTCTTGCAAAGTTTTTTTGCCAAGATCAACGCCAAGTTTTAAATATAGTATCAATGCGTAATACGCAATCGCGATTCCGATAAACCACACAATCCAATCAAGATAAAAAACTCTTTCCTTAAAGAAATCATGGAAGAATGACATCATTGCCGCCACTGAAATTATCGTGCTTGCAATTTTGCCTTGAATGTTTGCTTGAATCACTTTTGCGTGCTTAAATAAAAGTATACCGCCCACAATAAGGATAATTTCTTTTACGCCAAGAACAATTAAAAACGCATAATGCACATGCCCTGAGGCAACCAAGGCAATAAGCACGGATAGGTGCATTAATTTATCCGCAAGCGGATCAAGCGCTTTGCCCACATCGGAAGTCATGTTAAACTTCCGCGCAATCCAACCGTCTGCCACATCGGTTAGCGCGGCGAATAGTAAAATGCAAAGCCCTATAATCGGAAAGCCGTTAGGGAAAGCCGAAGTCGCGCCCACATAGGTGCTTTTAATAACCGTGAAGCATATTATCGCGGGAATTGAAAGTATCCTTATATAAGTAAGGATATTGGGGATTGTGAAAGCCTGTTTTCTTATATCAATCTTATTCATAAATTAATTATAAACTATCGGAAGTTAATTTCAAAATAATTTTTGAAATTTATATTAGTGTTTCGGATTGCGGTTCTTCTTGCGCTGTTTCCTCTTCCTTAATTTCGCTTGCCTTTAATTTGCGTTCTTCTAATTCTTTAATAATTTGGTTATAGTTTTTATCAAGTTTAAATAAGTACATAAGAAATGCCATAATCAAGTACATTATCGCAGGCAAGGCAATCATTAAAAGAAGTATGCCGTTATTTGCTTTTGTGGTTTGGGTGCTGAGTTCTGAATCAAAGCCCACTATCGCCAAAGTCCAAAGCACTATCGCACCGCCTATGCCCGTGCCGATTTTCATGCCGAAACTTGCCGCGCTGTTAATAAGCCCTTCCGTCCTTACGCCTGTTTTCCATTCGCCGTACTCAATGGTATCCGTGATAGACGCCATGAACATAACATTGGTGGGCATAAGCCCCAAGTTTCTAAACAAAAGCCCCAAGGACGCAAACCAAATGGAATTAACATCAATAAAATATATAAAGCAAGTTGCCGTACTTAACACCAAACCAAAAAGGCAAATTTTTCTTTTGCCGAATTTTTGCATAAGTTTGGGCAAAAAGGGATACGCGATTAGCATGGGCGCAAACGAGGCAAGCATAAGCACAATCACATTATCAAGGCTACCGAGAATGTACTTTGAATAATAAACATTTACGCTTTGGGTAAGCGCACCGCTTGTGTAAAACAAAAGCGTGAATATCGTGATTATAATGAAATATTTGTTTTTTCCAAGCGCGCGCATACCCTCGCCAAAGCCCACCTTAACCGCCTTTTCATTATAGTGAACTTCCTTTTGAGAAAAGTAAGTAACCAAAACCGCACCGATTAAAAATGCGGTGCATATCAAATTAAAAAGAGTCCATGCGGATTGATTTTCTTCACCGCCCTCATATGCGTTAAAAATCAAAACCATAAATGTGGTTGCCGCCATGCTTAGCGCGCCGAGTGCCATTCTAATTATCGTTACCACGCCCCTCTCATGTTGATCTCGCGTTATCATGGATAAAAGCGTGTTATAGGGCAGTGCAACACCTGAATAAAAAATCGCCATTACGAGGTTATAAAACACTGCCACATATATGATTTTACCCGTAACACTCATGGAAAGCGGAACATTAAAAAGCATGGCAAAGCAAAGTGCCAAAGGCCATATGAATATGATAATCCAAGGGCGTGCCTTACCGCCCTTAAATCTTCCGCGTTCAATTAGAAAGCCTGTGGCAATATCGGCAACGCCGTCCAAAATCCTTGTGAGTAAAATTATTGTGCCTACCACTGCAAGTGCCATTTTGCGCGTGTTATCATCGTAGCTTGAGAACACGCTGTTAGTTATGTACAGCATGAAAAATTGCGCCATGCCGTCCCATATAAACCTAAGCCCGAAATCACCTGCGCCGAAGCCGAATATCTGCTTTAAGTTCAGCTTTTTATCACCCTGCGCCGTGTGGGTTTCGCTTCCTGTTAAAAACCTTAAAAGCCAATTTCTTTCGTGTTTACTCATATGTTTCCCCTTTCGTTACATATGTTTGTTCCGCTTTAATTACGAATGCTTTAACCTCAGCTTCAAATTCTTCTTTACAATCCGTGTGGCAAAGCCCGTGCTGTGCGCCGTTAAAAATTTTAAGTTTTTTATCACATGAATTTATGAGGTTGTTATAAATAATTTCGCTGTTTTTAAGTTCAATCATTCTATCGGACTTGCTGTGCATGATAAGCGCGGGGCAGGTAACATTCTTCGCATTAAACATTGGGGAATCCTCATGTGTGATTCCCGCCATATTAAACATTAGCTTTACACCGAAGTAGAAAACGAAAAGCGGAAAGAACTTTTTCATAAACCCGTTTACCACATTCATAACAGACGCAAAACCGCAGTAATCAATTAGAAAGCATATGTCTTTAATCCGCGAAGAAGCTATAACCGCAGTAGCACCGCCAAGTGATTCACCGAAGATTCCCACGCTTGCACATATGTTTATGCGTTTGATTTCACTGTGCCAAAGCCTTACCGTTTCGCTTTCCTCTTTGCCAAACGATATAAATTTGCCGTCACTCATGCCACAGCGGTTTAGGCTTGGCATAAGGCAATTATAGCCAAGTTCTCTGAACAGCGCAAGGTATCTAACCGAACTTAAAGCAGACGCGTTATGCCCGTGCAATATAATTATATATTTTTCTGAGGGCGAAAGCGCGGGGTAAAATCTTGCTTCAAAGCATTCGCCTTTAGCATTTGAAACAGTCATATTTTCATATGGTTCGCTAAAAAGATTTTTCGGAACTTTCTTTAAAATGAGTTCGTCTGCCATTAGCTTTTTGAGCGTCCTGCGCCTTGGGCGGATAAACAGAAGCACTATTATAAAACAGATTAAAAGATATGAAATCATATGTTTACCCCTCTAAAAACACATGATTTAAGAAATGCACAGCTTCGTTTAAACAGTTGATTGTTTCACTTTTTCTAAAGTCTAAATGAAAATCATGCCCCTCTTTTTTACCTTCATAAGAACGGTTAAAAACGCCATTTTCGTTGAGTGTGTTTATAAGGTTTATTGATTCATTTTTAAGCACATCGCGCGAGGCGTAAGCCACGAATGAGGGCGGAAAATCTTTAGTAACAAAGCGCAAGGGTGAGGCGTGCAAACTCAATATATCTTCTTCTTTAAGCACCTTACCGAAGTAGCTTTTTACCATATCACGCACCACGAATTTGGGCTTACTTTTAAGGAAAGTTTTAACCTCATAAAATCCGCAAAAAAGCATAAGTGCCACGATATCTTCACCCTTGCAAGGTGGCACTAAATCAAGTGATTTTGATATGTTTTCGTCCTTAATTATGCAGGAAATCAGCGATGCTTGGTACGCGCCTGCTGAGTCCCCCGTAAGCACAATTTTATTTAAATTTAGGTTAAATTTTTCCTTGTTTTCTTTTAAAAATTCAATCACTTTAAACACGCTTTTTATGGGCGCAGGGAATTTATTTTTAGGGGGCAGAGGGTAATTTATGCTAACCGCAAAATAGCCCTTGGACGCTAAAAAACTTGGCACTGCCCTAATGGTGTTTTTATCACCGCCGTAAAGCCCGCCACCGTGAATGCTTAATATGATAGGCAGTGGCTTATCCGTGCGAACAGACGGATAAAACAAATCCATGGTTTCAAGTTTTTCTTCGCCGTACCTTATGTCATGTTCAAAAGTTACGCCCTCACATATGTTATCGGGGCGGTTTCTGTTCATAACCAATTTATCAAATGTTTCAAGAATATATTTTGTGTACATAGTTTTTCTCTTTTACTTAATTATTGATTCTTTAGCTTAACTAATTATACCACACTTTTAACAGAACTGCCGATTTTGTTTTTGTCTAAGAAAGCAACGAATAAATTGATTCCTTAATTAAAATTTACTTTACTTTTGCGCCCTGCCCTGCTACAATTTGTGCATGGAAAAAATCAATAACAATTTTGAACTTATAAAAAAAGAATCTGACAAGTTTTTAATGGGAAATTACTTACCCTTTAACATTGCTTACGCAAGCGGAAAAGGTTCAACCCTCACGGATACAAACGGCAAAAAGTATGTGGATTTCTTTTCGGCAATCGCCGTAAATTCCCTTGGCTATAACCACCCCGAAATTGTGAAAACAATTAAACGGCAGGCAAAAAAACCCCTGCTTACTTCTAACTTTTTTTATAACGAACATAAGGCAAGCCTTGCGAAAGCGTTAACGGACGGCAATGAAAACAAAAAAGTTTTCTTTAGCAACAGCGGTGCGGAAGCTAACGAATGCGCCATAAAGCTGTCGCGCAAATTTTTTCATAACCAAAGCATAAAGCGGTTTAAATTTATTTCAACCTTGAATTCTTTTCACGGCAGAACTCTTGCCACCGTTACCGCCACAGGGCAACCGAAGTACAATTTGCCCTATGCCCCACTGCCAAACGGCTTTGGGGATTACATTCCTTTTAACGATATTCCTGCCCTTGAAAAAGCCCTTGCAGACGGCGAAGTTTGCGCACTGATTATTGAATGCCTGCAAGGTGAAGGCGGTTTACACACAGCTTCGCAAGAGTACATGACGGCTTGCCGTGAACTCACAAAAAAGCACGGCGCACTTTTGATTATAGACGAAGTTCAAACAGGAATCGGCAGAACAGGCAAAATGTTTTGCTATGAACACTTTAACATTGAACCCGATATTGTGTGTGTTGCAAAAGCCCTCGGCGGTGGCTTGCCGATAGGCGCGTGCATAGCAAAAGCTGAGGTTGCTTCCGCATTTTCCGTTGGTGATCACGGCACAACTTTCGGCGGTTCGCCCTTCGTTTGCGCAGTGGCAAACACGGTTGTAAGCACGGTGAAATCTAACGGCTTTTTGGAAAGCGTGATAAGCACAGGTGAACACTTTAAGCAAAGGCTAAGAGAAATCAATTCCCCTCTTATAGAAGAAGTCAAGGGCTTAGGGCTTATGCTTGGCGCAAAGATAAGCGATAAAATAGTAGCGAAGGACATTGTGGTTAGCATGTTAAAAAAGGGTTTTATCATTAACGCTTGCGGAAATAACACACTGCGCTTCGTCCCCCCGCTGATAATAACAAAAAAAGAAATTGATTCAATGGTTTGCGCTTTGGGCGAAGTTTTAAAAATGTTCATTGATTAAGAGGGAAGCTAAAATATTTCTTAAGGAAGCAATATTTGTTCAGTGATTCCTCAATCAAAAATGAAAAACTCTCAAACGCAGTTTGAGAGTTTTTTAAGTGGTGATCCATCCGCGACTCGAACGCGGGACACCGTGATTAAAAGTCACGTGCTCTACCGACTGAGCTAATGGATCGTGCTATAATCGGCAATTTCAATCAATTATAGCTTAATTTTAGCCTTGTTGCAAGCACTTTGCTTTAATAAATCTTTAAGTTTTTTCTAAAGCCTTTTTATCGCAATGTTTTTATTAGCTTTAATTCCAAAGGATTGAGAAATCACCGATTTCAAGTTTGCCCGTTTCTTCAAGCGTATTTACGCAATAGCTTGTGATATATCTTTGCGAAATCGTGAAAATGCTATCCCCTACCCTTGCGCCCCTGCTTATGTGGCTGAAACTATCTTGATAAAGTTTTGCCCAATCATTAGTATAGTCATTTTCCGCTTCCAAATTTGTGAGGAATCCTTTATGGATTAGTTTATCCTCATCTTTTTCTTGCGTTAAATCATATTCAAAAACCATTAAACCCTGCGTTACCACATATTTATAATTTCCATTCGCGTAGCCGTACTCATAAATAACCACAGGGATTGAGAACATATTTTTTGCGGTGTCATTCAAAATAGCTTTTGGATTCCAAAGTGCCTCGGAATATACATGAACATTTTGCGCGTTTTTACCTATATCTATGTGCTTGATATTAACCGCATCTTCACCGCGCATATCGTAAAGCGCAATTTTCATTCCGCCCCACACAAAACCCCAAGCTGTTTGAATGGTGTTTCTGCCAAGCCCCAAAAGATAATCCTTGGTTAAATATTGCAAATAATCATTAACGCCGTCCTCTTTAAGCCCTTTTGAAACCTTTGGATTCCATGGATTTGATAAATCAAGCTTAAACAGCGGATCTACATCTCTAAAAGTTACAATGCTACCGTCATTTCCTTTTAGCCTTACGGAATATATCCTTTCGTCAGGCGCAATGCCTGTTATTTTGCCCATAACCTTTAAATTAGCGTTAAGAACAAAAACACTCGTGCTTCTTGCTTGCCAATTTCTGTAATTCTGCACGAAACTCACAACTCTTAAGTTTCCGTTATACTCGTCTGCATAATACCTATCTTCAACTATGCCGTCTATTTTGCCTGTTGCCGTGCATTTTAATGTTCTTAGGTTAATTTTATATACTCTTGTAATAAGGCTATCTCTTGCAATATTATAGAATTTATCGTACAGGCTTGAATAATCGGTGTTGAAAAAATACAGATTTTCCGCAGAAACATAGGTTGTGCCACTGTATAATCCCAAAAAGGCAGATTGCTTCATATTTTGGCTTTGAATGTTTAAGGAAGTTATGATCAAATAGTTGCGGTATTCGCCCGTTTTACAAACGAAAATGTTCTTTGAATCAATTTCCTTTGAATTTGTTTTCGGAATGTAAGTTTCCTCATTATACAAATTGAAATAATAATTAGTAATCAGAATCAATTCGCCGTTGATTAAGCGACTTGTTTCAAAATAGCCGTCTACTGTGGTTTCGCTTAAAAGGATTAGATTTTTCCTGTCATTCAAATCATAAATTTTTACAACTGTGTGCTGATACGAGGGATGCCAAAAGCCGTTTAACACATCTGCCCCTAAACCGCTTGAATGCTGTGGCAAATAAAAAGAATGGTATATTCCGCCGATTACAATTAACTTATCGCCAAGGATAAATAATTCCACAGGCACAAAATTATCATAATCAATTTTCACACTTATTTCCATTTGATTTTTAACGCTTATAATAACCAAACCCGCTTGGGAAAGAACATAAATATAATTATCGTCTACCTTAATTATATCGCCTTCGTCTATTCCCTCTGTTTGCACATTTGTGCCTGCATAATTTCCCGAATTACCAGAAGAATTGGTGCTATTGTCGCTTTCGGGGGTAGTCGGGTTTTGTGTTTCAAAAAACCAGCCACTATTAGCATCCTCTCTTGGATTATCTTCGGTTTGGTTTTTGATTTCATTAATAATGGCACTTCGTGTCAAACTAACTACCCCGTTCACATTCCCGTTGCTTAAGTTAAATTGAAATCCAAGGAATCCCAAGCACAGAACAAACACAGTAACCGTTGCTATAGCAACTAATTTAACCCTAAAATCGGATTTCCGCTTGGTGGAAACATGACTCAATGCCCTGTTTGCGGTTTCTGATTTCAGCTGTTCGCTTGCGCTTATTTTGCCAAATGCATTGTTATAACGGTTCATTTCATACCTCTAAAAAGTGTTTTAAGTGTTGCCTTGCACGGGTTAAAGCGGTATGTACTGCGCTTTCTCTTTTCCCTAAAAATTTGGCAATTTCTTTCGCCGTATAGCCCTCATAATAGAATAAATAAATTACGCTTCTATACAACGGCGGAAGTTTATTCACTTCGTCAAGAACTTCCAAATCGTCTTGACTCATTCCGTAACTGCTAACGCCACAATAATGCGCATTTTGGCGAATTTTTAAACGGCGCAATAAATCCTTGCATTTGTTCACAGTTACACGGATAAGCCAAGCCTTTTGGTGTTCTTGGGAATTGAAATCACCGTGCTTCATTAGGGATAGGAAAACTTCCTGCATTATATCTTCGGCATCTTGCCTGTTTTGCGTGTATTGAAAAGCTATGCGCAAAATCATATCCGCATATTCTTCAACCGCTTTACAGATAAAAGCCTCTCTTGTAATGCCTTTCAAGTTAACCCTCACTAATAACACGCTTTGGATTGTGAAAACCTTACATTATTTAAAAAATAATTTTATTTATATCTCAGCAGAGTTATCGCTTTCTATTTGTTCGCCACTTTCTGCTAAAGTTTCGCTACTATCGGATATAGCTGTATCGTTGCCACCTTTGTCTAAAACAGGATAAAAGAACAATAGCGCAACCGCACCCACAAAGTAAAGCCCCGCGGGGATAAGCACTGCCATTGCGTACATTCCGTCTATTGTGGATTTTTCTTGAACTGCGTCTGCGCCAACCTTATAGCCAATCCACGCAAGTGCGGCGGCAGAGAAAAAGCCTGCTATCGCCATGCCAAGCTTTCGCGCGAATGAGAAGAAAGAATAAGTTGTGCCGTCCTCACGGATTCCTGTGGCTTTTTCGTGATTATCTATAACATCGCCAAGCATAGCCCACACCTGCAATAAAAGGAAAGTCGCCCCCACACCTGCAAAGAAGCAAAGCACTAAGAAAATCGCCACATGGTATCCGCCCACGAAGTACATTAGCACATTTAAAAACCCTGCCACAAAAAGCCCTGCCGTGCAAAGCAATTTTTTGCCGAAAATAACCACAAGTTTTTTGGTTATGGTAACGAGAATTACCACAGGAAGATATGTGCATATCATGGCAATCATGTAAAGCGAGGGTGATTCAAAATAGTATTCAAATAAGTAAACATAATAAGCCTGCGCAAACATTTGCGAACCCACAATTATCATGGCGGCAATGCTTAAAGAAACGAATGATTTACTTTTAAATAAGCTAACCACAATTTCTTTTGTTCTGCCCTTTTTGTGCGCCGTGTCCTCGTTGTGGTGAACTATGCGTTCGTTAGTCCAAAGATAGCAAAAAATGCTTAAGAGAAGGCAGGAAGCGGAAATCACAATTACGCCGATAATAAGGCGCGTGTAATTCATTTGGGAAGTTCCGTCTTGAAGCGTAACATAGCACATAATTGCCACAAGCATAGCAGGCACATTGCCTATCCCTGCGCCTGCCGAGCGGAATATGGATAGCATTGAGCGATCTTCTAAATCCGTAGTCATAACTGTGGCAAGCGAGCCGTAAGGGGTGTTTATCGCGGTGAAAAATACGCCGAAAAGAGCATAAGTGATATAGCCGTAAACTATGTAACCCGTTACGCTGAACCCGGGGATTTTTATAAACATTAAAAGCGTGCTAACCGATAACGGCAAAGCCATAAAAAGAATCCACTTGCGGTAACGCCCGCGTTCTGAGGGCTTGCGCGTGTCAATAAACCGCCCCCATACGGGATCAACCACGGCATGAAAAATCCTCACAATTAAAAACATTACCATTATCACCGCAGGCGCGATATGCAAAATATCCGTGTAAAACTTTTGCAAAAGCGCACTCGTGGTGGCAAGCACAAGCATGCACGCCGCATCGCCGAAAGCATAGCCTACTTTTTCCTTAAATTTTAACTTTGGTGTATCCAAAACAGCCTCCGATAAGCCCCTATTCAAAAAGCACCGCTTTTTTCGTAGGCTTGCGCCAGAACTTACACTGCTATTTTAGCACGAATAAATAAAAATTGCTTGCCTTAAGCAAAACTTTTATGGTATTATATCAAAGCTACGAAATTAGCGGTCGTGGCGGAATGGCAGACGCGCCAGACTTAGAATCTGGTATCTTCGATGTGGGGGTTCAAGTCCCTTCGACCGCACCATAGACAGGCAAGGTTAAGTAGATTTAATCTTGCCTGTTTTCTATAAAAAAGGGGCTTTTTAAGCCTATAATATGATATTTTTAGTCTTTGGCGGCTTGTATCGCTTGCATTATATACTTTTCATTCACTATACCTTATCGAGCGAAAGGGTAAAGTACGCATAAAGTACGCAC
>Ga0123356_10001677_pt1 | contig 24241 bp, 23 predicted proteins | sample TergutEmb28metaG_2_FD_92546 | JGI IMG/M metagenome (GOLD analysis project Ga0123356, IMG submission 92546) | Embiratermes neotenicus P3 segment gut microbial communities from Petit-Saut dam, French Guiana - Emb289 P3 | ecosystem: Host-associated > Arthropoda: Insects > Digestive system > Gut ...
ATGGCCCTGCCGATTTCTGCCAGCAGCTCACGGTCAAAACTGCAAGCCGTGGCACAAGCGGTAGGGAAACACGTGGCAGGAACGCTTTGCCCAATGCCCAAATGATCCGCAACGCCTGCCTGTTTGCGCAGGCCATGGGGCCCATCTGTAACCATGATGGGCTTTAAGCCCAGCCCCTCGATCCCCTTAAGCTGCCAAAAATTCAGCCCGGAACACAGCGAGGCTTTTTCCTCCAACGTCATCTGCGCCACCAATTGCCTGGCATCCTTACGCTCACCCATGTTTGCACGTCCTTTCCCAACAGGCTTTTTTAGCAGGCCTTGCTTCGTTCTTCCGCCTCACGCTCTAGAAAAGTTTTAATAAAAGAAACATGCTCATCGTTCACCGGAAACATAAAACCGTTGTAGCGGCATTTTTGCTGATGCTTTTCCTTCAACATAAAGTCATACCCCATGGGGCACCTGCCATTGCATGCCGTGGGGTTCACCAAGCGTTTGCATATGGGGGCTTTGTCGATGGCTTTGATCATAGAATCCGGCAGCGTCTCCATAAAATCGAGATACTGATTCACACATTCCCCATAGATTCGAACAACCAAACCGCTCTTTCGGAACACAAAGTTGGCAATGGATCGTTTTGTTTTCTTGCCAAAATAAGAAACCAAAAACCCGCTTTTGGCCATTTCGATCTTCATCTTGTATCCCCTTTGTTGCAGCATTTCGTGGGTTTGCTGTACAAATTCATGATACGCAGGATGAACATCCAACAGAAAATCCTCAAAACAGTATTCCTTTTTTTCCATCATTCGCACCCCCTTCATCACGATGGGGAAATTGTAAAGGAAAACCTTTTTCGCGTCAAGAAGGGGAACGAACGGCCATTGGGCCCCCAAAATAATTTGAAATGGATTTGGGCATATGGTAAACTAAAGCAGGAGGGAGGTGTTTCGTATGATTTCATTCACAAGCAACGATTTTTTGACGACAAGGGCTTGGCACAGGGCTGTTGTTGGCGGCAAGGATATGATTCTGCGTGGCACGTCCGCCCTGGAGTTTCTTGAGCTGTTTGGTGGGTATATGCGCGAGAAAAAGATTGATGTATATGCCAAGAGGCGCGGAGCATACGAAAACATAGAATATCGAGTTGTTGATTCATTTGACGGTATTGACTATATCCGTTTAGGTAATGTGCTCTGTACGTCCATCAATCAAACGTTCAACGATATGCTATATGATTATAACAATGTAGATGAGCAGTCTTTGGTAGAAGGTTTGAGCCGGTATTATTACACCCATGGCAGAAGCTTTGATGGCCTCGCCATTAAGCCGGAAAACATGAAGCACTTCAATTCCGTTAAGGATTGGGCGATTGAGTATTACAGCGAGGATTAAGCCGTGACGGAAAAAGAAAGATTCATGTATCTGCTGATGGGCAAGATTTCTGGGGCGGATGCCCCCATTGTATTCAAAGGCGCGATGATCACAAGGCTGATTTTAGTAGAAGGTGGCTATACCGCGCTGGAAAGGCAAACCAAAGACATTGATGCGAATTGGGTTGGCGAACCGCCTGCCATGAACGTTTTGATTGATACGATCAACGATTCCTTGGGTGAACTAATAAATCACGTTTATGCTGTTGCTTTTCGTGCGTATGGGGAGAAGGTGTCGGCAGGCATTTCGATCCGCGAGAAGCAAACAGATGAAGAAATTATCTCAATGGATATTGATATGAGGCCTATTCACGGCAGTAGGATATATCATTATGGTGAGATCGCCGTGAAGGGCGTTTTGGTAGATGAAGTATTGGCCGACAAGTTGACGGTGCTGTCAAAGCAAAGGATATTCCGGCGCGTGAAGGATATGGTAGATATTTACGCCCTCGCGCATTGTGTAGAGGTGCATACGGCTGATGTCTTCGAAATGTTCAAGAAAAACCCTAGCCGTGAGATTGGTGCATTTGATGAATTCATACAGCGTCGGCAGGATGTAGAACACGCATACGAACGATTGAGGGGTATTACAAATAAGCCCCCGTTTGATCAGGTTTACAAATTTGTATTAAACTTCATTCAGCCGTTCATAAAACAAGACATGATACCGCGAGTATGGAATACGAAAAAGTCATCTTGGGGCGTAAAAACCCACGCCATTTGACGTGGATGATACTCCGAAGCCCCTCTGCACAACGTTTATTTGCCCTTCCTCCAACTTCTGGTTTATGCGCCTTTATTTTTGCAGGCAGTTGTGGCATACTTGTGAACTGGGGATGGCTTATTACGGAAAAGTATTTGCATGGATTCACCTTCTTCATTCGTTTTATGCCCGGCGCCTATACTACAAGAGAGGACAAAATAAGAAAGAAATGAGCAACGAAAAGAAAAAGCCCAAACTCGCATTCCGGTTCTTCCGTTTTCTTTTGATCTGTGGTTTGTGTATGGTTCTGCTTACCGCCGCCATCAATGCGTATGTGATACTCTCCACCCGCAATAAAATTCTTACGTTACAGGATGTCCATAACCTGGATGTGGACTGCGTGCTGGTGCTGGGCGCGGGCTTAAGGCGCGATGGCACACCCAGCCATATGCTGGCCGACCGGCTCAAGGTGGGCATCGGCGCATACAACGCGGGCGCGGCCCCCAAACTGCTGATGAGCGGCGATCACGGGCGCACGGCTTATAACGAAGTCCAAGCCATGAAAACCTTTGCCATGGAGCGCAACGTGCCCTCCCCCGACATTTTTATGGATCATGCCGGGTTTTCCACCTACGAAAGTATGTATCGCGCCAGGGACATCTTCCAGGCGGAAAGTCTGTTGATCGTTACCCAGCGGTACCATCTGTATCGTGCCATCTACAACGCGGAACGCATGGGCCTGGAGGCATATGGCGTGCCATCCTGTTTGCGGCCATATACCCACCAATTCCAGTTTGATGTCCGCGAATACCTGGCAAGGGTAAAGGACTTTATCTTTGGAATCGTCCAACCTCATCCCACATATTTGGGCGAGGCCATCCCCGTTTGGGGCAATGGGGATGTCACCAATGACCAAAGCATACACCCACAAGGGAAGGAATAGCGTATGACATTTGAACAGATGCATCTGATCGCGCCGCTGCTGGTAGCGGTACAAAAATCCGGATACGAAACACCCACCCCCATCCAGCAGCAAACCATTCCGCTGGTGCTGCAAGGCCGGGACGTGCTGGGCTGCGCTCAAACCGGCACCGGCAAAACCGCGGCCTTTGCGCTGCCCATCCTGCAGCGATTGACGGGCACGCCATGGGAGGGGCGGGGCGGCCCAAGGCCGGTCCGTTCGCTGATTTTGACGCCAACGCGGGAGCTGGCGCTGCAAATCTACGATAACTTTGTGGCCTACGGCGCACGATTGGGGTTAAACGCCTGCGTCATCTTTGGTGGCGTGCCCCAAAGGCCACAGACGGACGCCTTGCGGCGGGGCGTGGACATCCTGATCGCCACACCGGGCAGGCTCAACGATCTGACCGGCCAGGGTTTTATCCGCCTGGATCGCTTAGAAATTTTTGTGCTGGACGAAGCCGACCGCATGCTGGACATGGGTTTTATCCACGACGTAAAGCGCGTATTAAAGCAACTGCCCCAGAAGCGGCAAACACTGTTTTTTTCCGCCACCATGCCCAGGGAAGTAGAGGCGCTGGCCATGAGCATCCTGCGGGACCCGGCCACGGTAAAGGTGGACCCGGTCACCAGCACGGTGGACAGTATCCGCCAGTGTCTGTACCTGGTGGACAAACCCAACAAAAAACTGCTGCTGGCCCACCTGCTGCGCCAGCCCCAGGTGGAGAATGCCCTGGTATTTGTGCGCACCAAACACGGCGCGGACCGTGTGGTGCGTGAGCTGAAGCGCGCAGGCATTGAAGCCCGCGCCATCCACGGCGATAAATCACAAAACGCACGCCAGGCGGCCTTGAGCCAGTTTAAGGCTGGCGACATCGGGGTGCTGGTGGCCACGGACATCGCCGCCCGGGGCATCGACATCGCCGGGCTCTCCCATGTATTCAATCACGACCTGCCCAACGAGCCGGAGGCCTATATCCACCGCATCGGGCGCACAGGGCGGGCCGGGCTGGCCGGCGACGCCATCAGTTTTTGCTGCATCGACGAAAAAAAGCAACTGCGGGATATCGAAAAGCTTATCGGCAAACCCATCCCCCAGTTGGATAGCCCTTGGCCCATGGAAAACTTCACGCCTTCCGAACCCAAGCCCCGCGTGCCGCGCCCGCCAAGGCTGCAAAAGCCAGGGGGCATCACAGCAGAAAGCCGCCGCCGGGGGAACCGCAAGGGCGCAGGGCAATGAGTTTCAAAATCTACAAGAACATCGCCATATAGAGGGGTAGGCTGTCAAAAGCCTCTGTTCCCCCAACATTTTTTGTGGACAGCTTGATTCCGTGCTTTACTCCGTACTTTGCAACAACGGCATCCATTGATTTAGCCTTTGTGTTGTCCGCGGATTTGGCTTCTACCGCCGTAGCCATTTTGTTCCTGCGGATAAAAAAGTCGATTTCAAACTTGCCATTTTGCTCAAAGTAATACAACTTCTTGCCTGATTTACTAAAGATATCCGCGATGATATTTTCGTAAATCGCCCCTTTGTATATGCCCAGATTGCCATCGATTATATCTGCTTGTGATCCATCTTCCAGCATCGCCATCAGCAGCCCTGTGTCGCGCATATACACTTTGAATGTGTCGCTCCTGGCGTTTCCTTCAAGGGGCAATTCCGGCAAAGAGAGATTGTAGCAGAAGTTAATAATGCCTGCGTCGTACAGCCACATCAGGCTGCCGCCGTATTTACGGGCGGTTCCCCCGCGCTCCACAATGCTGTACTGAAACTTCTTATAATCCTTCGCCAAATGCTTAGGGATAGACAAAAAGCAGGCCCGCGCCTTTGCCTTTTCCGTGCCCTCGGCATACTTGGCGATATCGTCGGTATAATCGTTGATGATTGCTTTTTGGATTTTCAAAACATCAGCGAAGTTGTGAGCCGTTACAAAAGCATCAACCGCGCGGGGCATACCGCCCACCACGATATACTCCTTAAAAAGTTCCATCATGCGCTCATGCATGGCGGCTGGCACGGCCTTCTTATGATCGAAGTAGCCCCGAATATCGGCAACGGAGCCGGGCGTTACGCCGCTTGCCCACAAAAACTCCTCAAAATCCAGGGAGTACATTTCCAGATGCTCGACATACCCCACGGGATACGACGGCACTTCTTTATAATTGATTCCCAGCAAAGAACCGGATGCGATAACGTCAAACCGGCCGTCTTGCGTCAAGAACTTCAGCGCGGTACGGGCGCGTGGGCAGCTCTGTATTTCATCAAGAAACAACAAGGTTTGGCCGGGAACAAGCTCTACGCCGGGTACGCGCAAGGAGATTTGTTTGATGAGGGTTTCGGCGTCTAAATCCCCGTCAAAGATGGCTTTATACGTGGGGGTTTTCTCGAAATTTATTGTTATATAATATTTATAATTCTGGCGGGCAAACAACTCAATGATAAAGGTTTTACCCACCTGCCTGGCGCCTTTTACCACCAAGCATTGTTTGTCATTCCGGGATTTCCATCGCATCAGGTCATCATAAATTTTTCGCTTGAGCATTTCCGAACCCTCTTTCTCACGATGACATCGACTATACTGCGAAATTCGGGTTTCGTCAAGTGCAATGCAGATTTTTCCCGCGAATAACGATCACCGATTGCAGCTTTTATCCGCGAATAACGATTGCGAGTTGCAGATTTTCCCCGCTAATCACCATCACCCAGCCGCTTCTGCGCGCCCAGCTCACTCCCTGTTTTGATCATGTGGCGGCCATAACGTTGCTGAATCCCAAACAACGTTTTGTCCATCGCCTCTTCTTTTTCGCTGGAAAACGACATCTGCCGGTGTTCGGTAAAACCGCTCAAGCTGATCCCAACCAGCCGGATGGGCCGCTTTTCGATCTTGTCCAGCATGGACACAGCAACGACGTATATCTCACCGGCCTTGTTGGTGGCCTCGCCGCTTTTGGAGCGGGTGATTTGCTGCATGTCATCGTAGGTCACTTTCAGCGTCACCGTGCGGCAATACAGCCCCTTTTGATGCATCTCAAAACTAAGTTCGGCAGCGATCAGCCGGAGGACATCTTTTAAGTAATCAAAGTCCCCAATGTCCTGCTGGAAGGTATGTTCTTTGCCCAAAGATTTTGGGTCGGCATAGGATGTCACGGTTCGATTGTCTATTCCATCGGCCAGCTCAAGGATGTGTTTGCCGTGATTGCCCAGCAGATGGATGGCCGTTTGCCTGTTTTGAACCAAGTCGCGGACAGTACGAATTTTGAGCAATTGAAGGGATTCGGCGGTTTTGGCTCCCACACCGTAGATCACCCTTACGCTGCGATCCATGATTAGGTTTTGGAGGGCTTGGGCCGATGGGATTTCAAAATACCCGTCGGGCTTTTTTTCTTCACTGGCCAGCTTTGCGGACATCAACGAGTAGCCGATACCAACCGAGCAGGTGAGCCCCACTTGTTTTTGAACCCGCTCCTTAATCTCATGCCCAATGCGCCGAGGCCCGCCAAATAAATGGGCGGAGTTTGTTACATCCAAAAATCCCTCGTCCAAGGAGATGTGCTCCACCAAATCCGTATAGGTATCCCATATCTGATGCACCAGATTGGAGGCTTCAACATATTTGTGCATGTTGGGGTGCATGTACACCCCATGGGGGCAAAGGCGATAGGCCGTTTTGATGCTCATGGCCGACCGGATGCCGTATTTTCTGGCTTCGTAGCTGCAAGTGGATACCACGCCGCGCTCGCTGGGCAACGCGCCGATGATCAAGGATTTGCCCGCCAGTTCGGGGTTGTCACGAACTTCAACGGCAGCGTAAAAGGCGTCCATGTCTACATGGATGATGATTTTGCTCATAACCCAAAGTTTTGATAATGGGCAACATCCGTTAATTCTGCCTCTGCCTTCTCCTCCAGGTAGCGGATCACGGCATCCAGCATCTCCCGGGCGTGGGCTGCATCGCCGGAAACCACGGCCACACCCAGGGTCAGCAGCTGGTGTTTATCCTGGGTGTCCACTTCGGCAACGGATACGTTAAACTTGTGGCGCGCCCCGTCGATCAAACCGCGGCACACCTTGCGCTTTTCTTTGAGGGAACCCGCATGGGCAATGTGAAAGCGAAGTTCTGCGGATACAACCACCATATCGCCTCACCTCCTGCCCATAGGATACCACTTTTGCCATCAATAGATCAAGGGCAGGTCGTAGGCATCCCGGAACCACCCAAACAGCAAGTGGGCGGCTTGCACGAGAGGGGCATTGAAGGCAGATAAGAAATGCATTAACTCTTGTTCTGGCGGCGCGATTGGGGTATGATGGGTTTAGGAATAGATTTTGAATACATGTAAGGAGGATCACAAACATGGCAGAATTAATGGTTCAAGAACAGGATGTCACCCTGAGCCCGGAAGAGCAAAAACAAAAAGAAGCATTGATCAAAAAAGTGGACGTAACCGACGCCGCCCAAGTGATGGCATATGGCCATGAGACCCAACAAAAGATATCGGAGTTCTCTGATCGGGCGCTACAAAACGTGCGCACCCTGGATACCGGCGAAGTCAGCGGGATGCTCACCAAGCTGGTGGGGCAACTCAAGGGTTTTGAAGGCGCAGGCGAGTCAAAGGGTTTCTTTGGCAAGCTGTTTAGCAACGCGCGCAGCCAGGTGGAAACCATGAAGGCTGCTTACGACAAGGTGGAAGTGAACGTTAACGTCATCACCGACAGCCTAACCAAACACAAGGACCAACTGGTGGCCGACATCAACATGCTGGAGGAGCTGTACCGCCTCAACCAGGATCACTTCCGGGAGCTTAATCTGTACATCGCAGCAGGTGAAGAGAAGCTCCAGGAACTGCGGGATACCGAGTTGCCCGCCCTGGCAGCCAAGGCCGAAGCCTCCCAGGATCCCGCCGATGCCCAGGCCGCCCGGGATTTTGCCGAATACATCGAGCGCTTTGACAAAAAGGTCCATGACCTGCGCCTTACCCGCACCGTATCTATCCAAATGGCCCCCCAGATGCGCCTGATGCAAAACAACGACAATGTGCTGGCCGAAAAGATACAGTCCACCCTGGTCAACACCATCCCGCTGTGGAAGGGCCAGATGGTGATCGCCCTGGGCCTGGCCCATGCCGCCCAGGCACTGCAAGCGGAGCAGGCAGTAACCGACATGACCAACGAGCTGCTTCGCCGGAATGCCGAAACGTTGCGCCAAGGCACAGTACAAACCGCCAAGGCCGCCGAGCGTGGCGTGGTGGACATCGAGACCCTGCGCCTCACCAACCAAACCCTAATCCAAACCCTGGACGAAGTGCGGGCCATCCACGAGCAAGGGCAGGCGGAGCGCAAAGCAGCAGAAAAGGAACTGGCGGGGATGGAAGAGACGCTCCGATGCAAGCTGCTTGAGTTTGCGGGCAAATCTGGAAAATAGCAAAACAAAATGAGGGGCGATGAAAGCATCGCCCCCTAAAAAAAGCGCCTGTTTTTGCCCTATGAGGGAATAAAACAAAGCATATTTCCGTTTTATGAGAGCACCAAAGTGCATTCAAAAAATACATTCAAAAGGCGGGCCGGCATGCAAAGCATACAAAACCAAAAACAGCGCGTCAAACGATGGGTGGCGGGGAGCCTCTGCCTCCTGATGCTTTGGCGTCCCTTGCGTGCCGACAGCGATGTGCCCACAGTCAACGAACCTTTGCCCGAGGCCCATGGCGAGTCGCTCCCTGTGCAAGGTATTGGACAAGAAGCCCCCGCACCTGTCACGGCGGAGCCAGCGACGCCCGAACCCACATCCGCACCGTCAGAAACCGAAGCCCCCGTACAAAAAGACATAACAGACCCTGCGTCTTTTTCCAGCGGCTACGCAATGATGCTGTCGGGCGGTGAGATACGTCTGCATCCTCACGGACGCCCATCCTCCCCTGCGCTGTTGCGCTTGGCCGCCGGTGAGGTGGTGCTGGTGACCGGCCGCGTGGCATACCAGGCCACCCCCCAGGAGCGCCGGGCCCAGCAAACGAGTGGGGAAGTCTTTGATGATTGGTTTGCCCTGCGTGTGCGGGATGCGGAGGGCCAGATCGTGGAGGGTTATGTGCCGAGCCACCTGCTACGGCCCATGGAAACCGAAGAGATCGAGGACATGGACTTAGACGGCATTCCCCAAGTAAACGGCGCGTTGATCCCCCTTCCCGAAAAGACGCCGCTTCCATCAGAAAAAGAAAGCGAAGAAGAAGGCGCGCCGCCACCAGAAGAAACACCTTCTCTTGAGCCTGAGCCTGAACCTGAGTTCGAGCCTGAGTTCGGGCCTGAAGAAGATGCCGAGTACCCCATGCCAGAGGTGCTGCAACGCGCAAACGCACTGCTGGCCGCAAGCGAAAGCTTTATGCAAGCAGCCCCATTTGTGCCAACCATACACGATGTACAAATCATATACGGGCAAAACGGCTCCCCTCCGGTTCCTTATGCCCAGCTGGTGATCAGTGCCGACACATCCGGCAGCGAAGACGTATATGTAACCGGCCCCGCCCCCAGTATGGAACGCCGGTACTGCACCTATGATCCCATCCTTGACCGTTATGTGCTTATCGTGTACGCGGCGGGGGATTATATGGTGTACGCCGAGGGGACGTCCATGCCCGTATCCGTGGCTCCCCAACTGACCCTGGGCAATATACAGGACACAAATCCCCCCACCATCGGGGCGTTTACGCTGTGGCCGGAAACCGAAGCCGTGATCGTATCGATGTGGGTTGAAGACGAACTCGGGGCCGGTCCCAACGAGACGGCTAGCGGCGTGGCCGAGGTATGGCTGGAAATGGAGCCTTTTGATGGCGTGCGTTTTCCCTTATTGCTCAATACAGAAACCGGCCACTACGTGGGCGAAGTGTTTGAAAACGGCCTTTACTATCTGTTCGCAAAGGACAGGGCCGGAAACAAAACCCAATTAGATCCGGTACATGCCTTCGAAATCAAAGACGTCACCCCGCCCGTGATCGCAAACGTGCAAATCGATCCCCCCGACGACGGCAAGGCCCTGACGCCCATGGTACAGATATCCGCCTCCGTCACCGACAGGCTGGGCGACAGGGGCGACAATTGGGCTTCCGGTGTGGCCATGGTAGAGATCGGCTTCTTTTACGGGCAAAACGCCCAGCGTATCCCCCAAGCCGTGGACCTACAGCCCATGTATCCGGGCGAAGGGGGGAACCCTGCCCTTTTTACCACTTTTTTGATGGAAAATGGCTCCTATGTGATCGTAGCCACGGATTTTGCGGGCAATCAGGCCTTTCAGCGCTTGGAAATCGACCACATCGGGGAGGAAAGGCCACGCAAGCGCGATCCCAACTGGGAGTTCCGCCCCGTGGATGACGATGGCGACGGCTTGTTTACCCAAACCGAATACCGGCTGGGCCTGGATCCCTTCAACCGCGACACAGCTGGCGACGGGCTGGGAGACGGCCTGTCCGTGCGCTTGGGCCTGGACGCCCGCAACTTCAATCCGGCTCCTGCGCCGAGCGTGTTCAGCCGCGCACAGGACGTCTCTATGCTCAACACTCTGGTGGCATCGGGCTGGCTTTCGGCTCCGGTAGGCGAAGATCACCCCGGCGCGTACCGCCTGCGCGTCGCTCAAGAGTGGCGCAGGCACCGCAACCACGTAGCATGGATGCACCCCCAGGGCAATACGCTGCTGGGCATCAACAACCGCACGCTGTTTGCAGCCGTCATCCCCCGTACCGAAAGCTTGGAAATCCAACGGGCCCTCTCCTTGGCGCGCTTGGGGTATGGCCCGCTCAACAACGAAATACGCCGCGCCATCGAACCCTGCGCCGACGGCAGCCTGGCGTTGCTTTTTGACCGCGGGGCGGAGGGCGGCCCCCTCATCCAAGACGCTTTCTTAATCGATACCCAGCGCATGCAGGCTTACCGGATCCCCAACACCAGGGGCGCCCGAGGCTTGGCCATCAGCAACGACGGCGCGTTTATCGCCGTGTGGCGCACCGATTCATTGGAGCGTGTGGATTTGCGCACCGGCCAGGTCTTACGCATCGATGATCCCGAGCGCTGCGGACGCGTTGAGATGCTGCGTTTTCTGCCCGGCAACCGCCTGGTAACCCGCATCAACAGCATCGGCTACAGCGCTCTGCTGGCCGACGGGGGCTTTGAGGTGGGCAACGCGGCGGCTCTGCCGTGCCTTATTCAATTCCAAGACTTAACCGGCCTCACCATATATGATCGCAACAAGATTCCCTTCCGCATCAACCTGGAGTTATTGCTGCGCTACACCGGCATCTACGTGCAGGGCGAAACAGCAAAAGAGGACGCGATCCGCGTCCTTTCGCCCCGCAATGTATACGAGCGGGAATTGAGGGTGGGGCAGCCGTAACTATCTCTCAATCTGCGGCGGATCCAAAAGGGACAGATCCTTGGCGAATACATAACCCACGTACAAATCGCCCCGGTTGCTCCGCATGGTCACCTTGCGGTAATAGGGGTCGTCTTCCGGCACTTCCCGTATCACAAGTTCGGTGTAGTTGGGGATGCGCAAACCCGTCCAAAACCTGCGCCTGGATACCGGCCTGCTGTATAGATTGAGCGTGTTGCCCGTGGAGGTATCCACCAGCACCCGCTCGCCCACGGCCATGTAGGGCGGCCACTCCACATGGGGCTCCTCGGGCAAATCGTAGGTGAGCCAGGTGGGCCTTGCCCAGTGGGTCCACAACTGGGGCATGGGTTCGGCCACCACGCCGTACCGATGCCCCCGGGCATGCACACACAGCCCGTCGCCGACATAGAGACCCACATGCATAAAGCCGGCCGTGCCTACGTTTTGCTGGAGCAAAATGATGCCGGGTTCCCGGGGCATGGTGTCGATGGGTTCGGGTTTGGTCATCCAGCGGGCGATAGAGCCGGTGACATTGGTGCGCCATGCCGAAGGAAACTCCCCTTCCGACGCATCCAAAAACGCCTTAAACAAGCCGATGCAGTCGTATGCCTCGATGCCGTCAAAACGAAAACAGTAGTTCGATATCACATGATCGTACTCGGGATACTGCCTCTTTATGATGGCGCGATAGGTAGGCGAGGTTACCCTGCCCGACGCACCGTACAGGTACGCGCTGCCCACCTTATCGATCATAAATTCTACGAGAGCGCTGGCCGTTCTGGGCAACAGCGCTTCTGTTGGCTGCGCAGCCAAAAAGCGTACGTCCTGGGGCGATGGGGATTCGAGGGCCTGCAACGTGGCATAGTCCAGCACGCCGGTGGCGAGTAGGCCGCTGGCGCGCTGAAAGTCCATCAGCGCCAGATAAGCGGTTTCGTCAAGCACACGATTCATTTTGCCCACATCGTATCCCAGCGCTTTCAGCGTCTGTTTCATGGCATAGACCTGATGGCGGGTATCGTTGCGGCGCAGCGGCCTGACCCGGGCGGCGGCGGGCCACTCGTTCACTGCCCCGGGGGGATAACCGTGGGTGGAAAAAAAGCTTTCTTTTAGCTCGCCGGTGTGTACCCGCACCTCGGCCATGCTCATGCCTCGGGAAGTGCTCAGATAATAAACGCCCGCCGCCTCCGGCAACACAAAGAAATCCATCACCGAGGCCGCCTCCCCATAATCCACAATCACGGAAGGCCGGTGGGCGTAGTCTTCGCGATATAACACAAGGTCCCTGGGCCTGGTGTCCCACAGCACACTAAGGGTTGCCACGCCGCGGGGCTTGTACAAGCGCAGGTGCCGCTCGGTGTTGTTGGGAGCAACCCAAGCGCTAAGGGGATTGCCATCCATCATCATGCTCACCCGCTCGTTCAGCGGGCCCACCTCAAACTTGCAAATATCGGTAATATCCCGGTGCGTCTCTTCTGCAACGGCCATTGTGCAAAACACAAACAGGCACAGCGCATACGCAACCAAAATGCCCCAAAAAACACGTCTCTTCATGTTCTCTCCATCGTTTCAGTATCACAATCGCTTATATAAGCCGTAGCATTATACCACACACTGGCACAGAAATGGAAGACGAAACCGAAAAATCACTGGGCCCGCCGCAGCGTTAAAAAATGGATTTGTGGCCTGGCAAAAAAACGAATGGGCAATAACGTGGTGCCCACGCCGTTGGAAACCAATATGTCGGCCCCGCCCTCCCACTTCCAGCCGGTGCGAAAGCGTTCGCCGGTGGCCCGGTTGATGTCGCTAAGGGCCCGCTGGCCGAATATGGTCACCTGACCGCCATGGGTGTGCCCGCAAAGGATCAGGTTGGCCCAGCCTTGGTTCCCGTTAATATCCCTGGCGGCTAGGGCCTCGGGAATACCGTCGGGGTTGTGCATCACAAAGATAGTAAAAACATCGGCCCGGCTGGCCACCGCCACCCCCACGATGTCCGGATGCCCCACGGCATAATCGTCGATACCGGCCAGGTATATAGATTGCCCGTCTGCACGAAGCACTTCCACCGCATTGCAAAGGGGCGTGACACCGGCCTCGCGCATGGCCCGCAACAGGCGCAATAAATTGGCCTCCGGAAGCACCCGGTCGTGATTGCCCGGCACGGCGTACACCCCCATGGGTGCGGAAAAGCCGGGCTGGGCCGCAAAAAAAGCCACCGCACTGTCCGAATCCGTGGCGTAGTCGCCACCCAGCAAAATGATATCGGGATGCCAGGCATCGATGCGGGCGACCAGTTTCGCCAACCGCTCCTGCGAAAAAAAAGGGCCAACATGGATATCGGTGACAAAAGCCACCCGCATGCCGTCAAAAGCGGGCGGCAAGTTAGTATAAAATAACGTGCGCCGATCCTCACTGAGCCAAAAAGGCTCCACAAACAGATAGGCGATCATCAACAATGGCAACAAACGTGTGATCAATCTGCGCAGCGCACGCCCCAAACAGCCCATCCTAAGCCTCCTTTATCACAAACGTATTACAGAGGCCTTATCAATATGAAGGGTGTTAGCTCATCGCCCTGGCCAAAGGGATTGTCGCCCAGGGCGTCCTGTATCTGGGCGTCGCTCAGGGGGGCGCCCTTGGATTTGCCCAACTGGGTTTGATCGATGTCGTTGGAATCCATCAACACCACGGGGATTTTTAGCGCCGACTCAATCTCGTCGCACAATGCAACGGGCTGGCCGGGGTTGATCAGCGCCAGCTCCCGATACACCTCAAAGGAGGAGCGGGAGTAGAACCCGTCGATGCCGCCCACGCCCTGGCCGCAAATGTGATAAAACAACCCGCGTATGCCAAAAGGCCGGGTAATCGCCGACACCGCCGCCGCCAGCAGCACCCTGGGCAGGCCGCAAATGTCAATCACCAGCTGCAGTTTGTGGGGTTCGTGCATGCCCACGCCGGTATGGTTGATGCCCGCAAAACGCCACAGCCGGTTGGCCCAAAAACCCGGCCGCACATCCTTGCGCTCCCGCACCGAATCGGTGCACATGGCCATCACCTTGGCGCCAAAGGCCAGCACATCGCCGGGTTGATACAGGGGCATAACATAACGCTCCACCAGCGCGATTTGCGATTCCTTGCGCTGCACAAAATGGGTCTGGATGGCAAAGCGCTGGTACACACGGCCATCCTGCCCGCTGCGTGTCCCCCTGTCAAAATACACGATATCGCCGTGTTCGCGCCGCTGCTCCGGCAGGTTCCTGGAGGGGATGATACCCATATCTTCGCCCCATTTCGATTGTTTGCATAAAGTTTACATAAAAAAACCCGGCACAACAATGTTTCCCATTGGGACATTGTACTATGCCGGGGCAAGCTTGTCAAAACTGCATTGCATCGAATTGTGCGAATTGTGCGGGACGCCGAGGGCGGCGTCCCCTACGATGGGAACGATTGCGCCCACAGAAACGCATGACCGTAACCCTGTAGGGGACGCCGCCCTCGGCGTCCCGCTGCTATCGTTAGCTAGCCACCCGCGAATGGAATCGTGGCCGGCGGGCTTTGCGCTTTGCGGCGATTTTCGTGGGGTTGCAGCAAAAACGGCCATGGCGGATCAGCACTGCTTTGTAAATAAGCGTATCCAAACGCTGGCTTATGGCAAGAGATTGATCCACACCCAGATCGCTAAACAGGCGCTCGGTGCGGCGGCGGGCTAACTGAATTTTTTTCTTAAGCGGTATATATTGCATCTTGTCACCTCTTCACGTCCATATGTAGCGGTTTGCTGAAAATCCATCCCCTTGCACTATCATACCGATATCCATGGTTTTGTCAATGGTTGGAATTTGACATATTCCGTCGTATTCCCGCGAATTCTATCGAGTGCTGTAGAAGCTTAAGTAAATTTCATATTCGCGGCCGAAAAACAGCTTTTTTGCACCATATTCTTAAGTCCAAAATAATTTTTATGAAGGGTGTTCGCCACTCTTTGTTGAAACACATACTAGGCGCAAAAATCCTTTGGAGGAAAACGATGGCCAAAAAGCTCCGCAAAATGCTCGGCGATGTGAACGCACTGTCTGTACGCACGCTGATACAACTGATTGATACCCAGAGCAAAGCTACTATTTGCCGCTGGTGCATGGACTACGCCGAAAAGAATGTGCTGCCGATATTTGAAAAGCACTGCCCCGGCGATAACCGGCCACGCAATGCCATCGACGCCGCCCGAGGGTATCTTGCCGGAGAAGTCAAGTTCCCCATCGTCAAAAACATCATACTTAACGAGTGCCACGCCGCGGCGCGAGAACTCAGCGACAATCCCACCGCTCAAGCAGCGGCGCGGGCTGTGGGGCAGGGTTCGTCGGTGGTGCATACGCTGTCCCACTCCCTTGGGTTATACTTCTACGCCGCAGCCACCATCGCTTACGACAGGATCGGCCTTGCGGCAGATGCACAGGCCTACGATACAATCGCCCAAGAGATATGCCTTGACTACACAAACGCCCTGCGGGCCATTGCAGTAAAGGATGAACCCCATCCGGCAAAGATCAGGTGGCATTGTTGAGTATGAGCAAACGATTGATTGGCGTGGACATTGGCGGCACGAAGTGCGCGGTATCCCTGGGTGAATTGCGCGGCGATACGCTGCTGATACGCGGGCGGGAGGCCTTTGCCACCGCTGATTGCCCCACACCCCAAGACGCGCTGGCCCGCATGGCGGCGCTAATCCGCGTGCTCTGTTCCGATGGCGCAATCGACGCAATCGGCATCAGCTGCGGCGGGCCCCTGGACAGCGGGCGGGGTTTGATCCTCTCTCCGCCCAACCTGCCTGGGTGGGATCATGTGCCGGTTACCGCGCATTTTCAGGAGCATTTTGGCGTGCCGGTTTATCTGCAAAACGATGCCAACGCCTGTGCCATCGCCGAGTGGCGGTTTGGCGCAGGGCGGGGCACACAACACATGGCCTTTTTAACCTGCGGCACTGGCCTGGGTGCGGGGTTGATCCTGGATGGGCGGCTGTTTACCGGGGCCAGCGGCATGGCGGGGGAAGCAGGGCACATTCGCTTGGAACGCTTTGGCCCGGTGGGCTACGGCAAGGCCGGATCATTCGAAGGGTTTTGCAGCGGCGGCGGCATCGCCCAATTGGCCCATCAAACTGTACTGGCTGCTTGCCAGCGCGGCGAGCATATACCGCTGGCAGATACCCCCTGCGATGCCAAATCCGTGTTCGCCCTCGCCCGGGATGGTGACCCGCAATGCCTGGCAATCGTGGATACGGTAGCCCGCTCACTGGGGCGCGGGCTGGCAGTGCTGATCGATATCATCAACCCCGAAGCCATCGTGGCGGGCGGCATCTATGCCCGCAACGCCGATTTGCTCTATCCTGCCGTTTGGGCGGCCGTACAAACCGAAGCGTTGCCCGCCGCGTGGCGTGCGTGCAGGTTGTTGCCTGCTGAACTGGGCGAGGCGATCGGCGATATGGCGGCGCTGTCGGTGGGGTTGTATGGACAATAAAACCAACTCAAAGGAGACGCCATGAAACCAACCACACAAACAATCTGGAACCGTTTCATCACCGAGCATCCCGAACTGCAGGCACGCGAAACAGCGCTCCTCGCCGCCCATGGCAAGATCACGCGATGTTTTGCTTCCGGCGGCAAACTGCTGGCCTGCGGAAACGGCGGCAGCGCGGCAGACGCCGACCATATCGTGGGGGAATTGATGAAGGGGTTTCTAATGCACCGGCCGGTGCCCCATGGTTTCGCCGCAAAACTGCGCGAAGCCTACGGCGCTGCCGAAGGCGCGGCCCTGGCCAATGCTTTGCAGGGCGCGCTGCCGGCCATCTCCCTCACCGCCCACGCCGCGTTAACCTCGGCCTTTGCCAACGACGTGGCGTCGGACATGGCCTTTGCCCAACAGGTGTACGGCTACGGCAAACCCGGCGATGTGCTGATCGCCATCAGTACATCGGGGAATTCCGCCAATGTGTGCAAGGCCGCCCAGGTAGCGCGGGCCAAGGGTTTGGTGGTGATCGGCCTCACCGGGCAGGGCGGCGGCGCCCTTGCCCCGCTATGTGATGTGTGCATCACCGTGCCGGAGCGGGAAACTTACAAAGTACAGGAATTGCACCTGCCGGTGTATCATTTATTGTGTGCGATGGTTGAGAGTGAATTCTTCAGCGCGTGATATAAATTCGGTATCGTCTCCCGATGATCCCCAACAAAATGCCAGCCCGCGCCACCGCAGCTCACCGGGCGGTTGACGATGTTTTTGCGCGGACGGTAGTAGTACAGCGGGTCGCTGCCACCGATGGGCGCACGGAAATCCCCCAAATCCACCAAGTCAAAATTGGCGGTGGTGATGGCAAATGTCTCAAACCCCAGGTTGCGGGAGATGGACAGGGCCTTCAAAAACACCTCGGGCCCAATCACGCTGGAGCCAAAGTTCAGGTATACGCCGCCGTCGAGCTGGGACACCGTGTGGCAGATCGTCTCAAAGTCGATGCCGCTGGTTTTGCCAATGGCCGCAAAATCCACCGTGGGATGCTGGTGGATGATGTCGGTGCCCAGGGCGATGTGATACGTGGCCGGTACGCTCAACTGATACGCCTGGTACAGCACGCAATCATCCCGGTACGGGAAACGCTCGGGATGGGCGGCGATGTATCGGGCCAGGGCCTCGCCATAGCCAATGTCTTGTTGCCCGCCCTGGGCAATCGCTTTGTTCATCCATTTGCCGGTCTCTTCCCACATACCAAAGGAGCCGTCTTCAATGGCGGTGGGCACGTCTTCCGAAGTGCCGCCCAAGTAGGCCAGCTCAAAATCATGGATGCTGCATGCGCCGTTGCCCGCGATGTGGGTCACCAATCCCTCCCGCATCAGGGCGATGAGATAGCGGGACAGCCCGCCCTTGATCACGTGAGCGCCCATGGACAGGATCACCGGCCTGTTTTTTGAGCGCGCTTGGCGGATGCGATCCACCAGCGTGTCAAAACCCTCGGCATCCCATGCGGGTACTTTGGAAATGCCGGGAGTCAGCAGGGTATCGACGGTTACTAAATTGACGCGGTCCCGCGCGGAGTAGGTCTTGATGTCCGTCAAGGGCAATCTTGGATTACACGCCGATGTTGTCAATTGCGGCCTCCATCACATGCAAGGGCCCAAACATGCCCGGCCTGAGCGCAGCAGGGCGCTGGGGGCGCGAACGGATCGTGTAGGCCCCTGGGTTGTTTTGTGAGTTCTCTTCAATGGCGGATACGATTTCAACTGTGTGCAGGGCCAGCTCCGCGCTGGAACGGTGGGGCCGCCCCCTGCGCAGGGCGTAAGCCATGTCCACCACGGCGATGCCGCGCCAGCTGTTGTGGCAGGGTTCGGGTTTGCCGCTCTTGGTGGGCGCGGCGGGATCAAGATCGCCAAAAGCGTGGGAGAAAGGCATCTTGAACTTATCCTGATTGCCTATGCGGGTAAGGTACACGTCCAGCCCGTACCCTCCAAAACAATTGGGGTCGGGGATCGTAAGGGTGCCCTGGGTGCCGTATATCTCCACACGGGGTATTTCAGGGTTAAAACCGTCGCAGGTGAGCATCAGGCTGCCATAGGTTCCGTTTTCAAACTCCAGGGTGGCCATCATGGCGCTGGCGCCGCCGCTGGTATCCACGGACTGCAAATACTGGGGATGCCTTACATTGTCGTTGGTGTGTTTCTCTACGCTGCGGGCAAAACCCGCGGCACGGGCCACCGGCCCTAGCAGCGCCACCAGGGCGTTGATGTAGTACCCGGCCATGTCGTAGGTAATGGTGGTTCCCTTTTTGCCAAAGGGGAAACCCGGGGGCGGCACGTCGGCCTGGGTGTTCATGCCATACCCGCGGTAGCACCAGGATTGTGCGGCGATGGGTTCGCCGATCCAGCCGTCGTCCATCAGCTTGCGGGCGGTTTGGTAGGCCGCGCCCATGTAGATATCCGGCGCGCAACCAAAGAGCAAACCCTTTGATTCGGCCAGCTGTACGTTTGCCAGCGTTTCATCGTAGGCGCAGCCCGCCGACTTTTCGGAATAGGCGTGTTTGCCAGCCTCCAGGATCGCTTTTGTGATCTTGGTGTGGTTAAAAATCTCGGTTACGTTTACCACGATCTCAATCTCAGGATCGTTCAGTATCTCCTCGGTGGTCATCTGGCGGATGCCAAATGTTTCGGCACGGGCCTTGCTCCGCTCCGGCACCAGATCAGAACAGCCCACCAGATCGATGATGTGAAAGCCACTAGACAATGTGTTGAGGTAGGTATAACTGATGTTGCCGGAGCCGATTAGGGCTACTTTTACGGGTTTCAGGCTCATAGACACACCTCCATCATTTTTTGCAAGTTCTTTAAACTTAGGGCGATGGCCTCATACACAGGCCGCTCATATTCGTCTTGCTCCACCGCGCACCAGGGGATGCCCAGCTCCTTGCATTCTTTTAGGATGCCGGGCCAGTTGAGGTTGCCCTCGCCGATCTCTTTGAACTGTTTATGGGTGCCTTCCAAAAAGGCGTGATCGGAATAGGGGTCGATGCCGTAATCCTTAAAATGCACGATGTACATGCGCCCTTTGAGCCGCTTGAGCCAGGTGATCACGTGTGCGCCGCCCGCCTGGAGCCAATGGGTATCGGGCTGGATCAACACCCAGGCCGGGTCGGTACCGTCCACAATCTGCTCAAACAGGGGCTTGCCGTTAACCTGGGCAAAATCCACGGCGTGGTTGTGATAGCTCAAAAACAAACCCGCCTCGCGCAACGCTTTGCCTGCCCGGTTTAGATTGGTGATCAAGCGGCCCAGTTCGTAAGGATTGCCCAGCACGATGTTGGGCATGTGGGGCACCATCACGTTTTTTGCGCCGAGGATCGTGGCTTCCTCGATTACGGAAGAGAAATCCTCCCCCGCCAGCTCGGGGTAGCGCAGCGATGTCGAAACAACTTGTAGGCCGATTTCATCCACCATATCTTTGTACTCTTGATGGGTGAATCCGGGCGGTGTGCCTAGCTCAATGCCCGCATAGCCAATCTTTTTTACGCGTTGAAGCACGGTTTTGATGCCCGGCTTGTACGACGGATCGACCGGATCACCCAGATAGTGCCGCAGGGTAAAAGGCGCAAGCGCTATTTGCATGTGATTCTCCCCTTTCGCTATTTCACGCCGATGCGCCCCAGGTAATCGATGCTGATCTTCAGGCACTCGAATTCGTCCAGCACCGTCCTGTCTTGCTCCACGATGTACCACTCTACCCCCGCGGCAACACAAGCCTCCACGATGGGCGGCCAGTTGAGATTGCCCTGGCCAATCTCGGCGTAGCGTTTGTACACCCCACCCATGCCCGTGTCCTCGGCTTTGTAATCGATGGCGTAATCCTTAAAATGCACGATGGGGATGCGGCCCTTTACCTTGCGGATCCACTGGGCGCAGTCGCAGCCCGCGGCGGCCATCCAGTGGGTGTCCAGCTCAAATACGATCACATCGGGGTCGGTTTCTTCAATCAATATGGCCATACCGGCCTTGCCATTGAGTTCAGGGAAATTGCGGAACTCCTGGGCGTGGTTGTGGTATTGCAGTTGAAAGCCCGTGCCCTTATAGGGTTTGGCCAGCTCGTTGAGCTGTGCGGCGTAGGCATAAAACCCTTCAGGGGAGTTGAGCATGTCGTCGGGGATGGAGTGCAGGCCCAGTATCTTCACGCCGTAAGCCTCGGCGTGTTTCATGGCCTCATCGGGTTTGGAAACGTCGGCGTAGGCGTCGGCCACCTTTAGGCCGTACTTCTTAAGCAACGCCACATCGTCGGCAACGGGCATCACGCGGCCGCCCAGCCCGGATTCCACGCCGTCATAGCTCATGGCGGCCAGCTTTTTGTAGGCGTCTTCTACCTGGGCGGCGTTATGGATGCGATAGCGAAGGGTGTATCCTTGTACTCCGATGGGCATAGAAAATAGCCTCCTTCATTTTTTAGTTGATAAAAACATAAGGTATGCCATTGTCCCGCGCGTATTTTTCGGCTAAGCTGCCTTCCTTTACGTTAAAGATGGCTTCATCACTTCCTTGAAACGCCCCCCTACCGATTTCCATTACGCTGCCTGGGATCGTTACACTGATTAAGCCGCTGCACATCAGGAACGCAGAATCGCCGATGCTTGCTACGCTGTCCGGGATCGTTATGCTGATTAAGCCGCTACACGCCATGAACGCAGCCCTACCGACGCTCTGTGTTCCTTGGGGAATCGTATACGCACCTTCCCTAGCATTGGGGTAGGAAACCAGCATCCTTTTCTGTTTGTCGAACAAAACACCGTCAATACCCTCAAACACCGGGTTGTTGGAAGCCACGTCAATATGCGTCACAGAGGAACCCATAAATAGCATATCGGCATCGATGCGTGTTACACTGTCCGGGATCATCACGCTGGTTAAGCTGCTACACCCAGAGAACGCACTATGGCCGATGCTTGTTACACTATCCGAGATCATCACGCTGGTTAAGCCGCTGCACTCCATAAACGCAGCATTGCCAATGCTTGTTACGCTGTCCGGGATTGTTATGCTGGTTAGGTTTCTGCAACGACCGAACGCGGCGTCACCAATGTGCAGCGTTCCTTCAGGGATCGTATACGCGCCCTCTCTTGCACTAGGAAACGAAACCAGCATCTTCTGTTCGTTGTCAAAAAGGACGCCATCCATATGCGCATACGCCGGATTGTTTTGCGACACGTCAATGAACGTCAAAGGACAGCCATTAAACGGATTGGTTCCAATATCTGTCGCGCTGCCAGGTATGGTCACGCTGGTCAAACCACTATTCATAAACGCACCCATGCCGATGCTTGTCACGCTATCAGGTATGGCCACGCTGGTTAATCCTTCGCATGCTAGAAACGCCCAAACACCGATGCGTGTCACACCATCCGGGATGGTCACGCTGGTTAATCCCTTGCATGTTGCGAACGCTTGGAAGCCGATGCCCGTCACGGCATGTCCGTCCAATTCACTGGGGATCGCCAGATCGCCTTCTGGTTCTACCACATATCCCGTAACCGTTGCGCCGCCGTCGGTTTCAAGCACATATTTCCACTGCCCGCTCGCATCGGTCTTTGTATCTTCCTTTTTTACACCCGTGCACGCCGCAAGCAATGCTAGCAACCCGATCATCAGGCATGTACAAACCACTCTTCTGCTCAATTTGTCAATCTCCCTTTACTCTAATCCGCACGCCCTGAGCGTGGCGTAAGACATAGCCGCACAGTCAAACGGATCCTCACCATAGGTAAAATCCTGCTCCACAATAAAGGCCCTTACGCCCACCCCAAGGGCCGTATCCACAATGGCCTGCCAGGGTAAATTGCCATCGCCCACCTGGGCGAATTGTTTTACCGTATCGCCGATGCCCGTGGTGTAATCTGCCGGTGCGATCCGGTAATCCTTTACGTGCAGGTAGTGCAAACGGCCCTTGCAGCGCTCGATCCACCACAGGATATCCCCGCCGCCGGCCTGCACCCAGTGGGTGTCCAGCATAAAATGGGCCGCGCCGGGTTCGAGATGCTCAAACAGCAAATCCATGCCTGTTTTGCCGTTGGCAAAGCGCCGGAATTCCTGGGCATGGTTGTGGTAGCCAATCACCACGCCGTCTTTTTGGAGCACGCGTCCGAGAGCATTGATTTTGTCGATGGCTCGCATGTAGCCGTCGTAATCCATTCGGTCTTCCTCGGGCATGGAGCCGATCATAATCTCGTCGCAGTCAAAGGCGCGGCAATAATCAATGTACTTGCCGGGATCGGCCTGGATATCCTCTAGGCCCCCGCAGAGGCAACAGAACTCCATGCCCAGGCCATCGATGAGTTTTTTGTGTTCATCAAGGGGCAAACCGGGCTCAATCCAGCCCTGTATGGAGCGATAGCCTATGGCGCGCAGCTTTTTGAGTTTTTCTTCGTAAGACAGGGGGGAGAAACGCAGGCCATAGAGGATGATGGAGAGGTTGCTGTGTTTGTTGGGCATATCAAGATTCCTCCATAAACGGATACGCGATCTCCTTGGGCGGCACAAAACTCTCTTTGATTACGCGGGGGCTGGTCCAACGATATAGATTCAGCATGCTGCCCGCCTTGTCGTTGGTGCCTGAGGCCCGTGCGCCGCCAAAGGGCTGCTGGCCTACCACCGCGCCGGTGGGTTTGTCGTTGATGTAAAAATTGCCCGCCGCGCCGGACAGGGCCTCCTGCATGTGCAGGATCACCCGCCGGTCTTGGGCAAATACCGCACCGGTCAGCGCGTAGGGGGAGGCCGTGTCGCAGTGGTGCAGGGTGGCTTCCAGCTCATCATCGAGATATACATACACGGTAAGCACCGGCCCAAATATCTCCTCCACCATGGTTTTAAAGTCCGGGGACTTGGCTTGGATCAGCGTAGGCTGGACAAAGTATCCCACGCTGTCGTCATACCCCCCGGTCAGCACCTCCGCATCATTCGATTGGTTGGCGTACTCGATGTACCCCCGGATGGAGTCAAAGGATTTCCGGTCGATCACCGCACCCATAAAGTTGGTAAAATCGCAGATGTCGCCTGCCTTGATCTTTCCAATCTCTTCTAGCAGACGCTTTTTGCATTCGGGCCAAAGGCTTTGGGGGATGTACGCACGGGAGGCCGCCGAGCATTTTTGCCCCTGATATTCATACGCGCCCCGCACCAGGGCAGGGACAAGGGCATCCAGCTGGGCGGTGGGATGAGCAAACACAAAGTCCTTGCCGCCGGTTTCCCCCACAAGCCGGGGATA
>Ga0123356_10001678_pt1 | contig 24226 bp, 21 predicted proteins | sample TergutEmb28metaG_2_FD_92546 | JGI IMG/M metagenome (GOLD analysis project Ga0123356, IMG submission 92546) | Embiratermes neotenicus P3 segment gut microbial communities from Petit-Saut dam, French Guiana - Emb289 P3 | ecosystem: Host-associated > Arthropoda: Insects > Digestive system > Gut ...
ACAAATTAAAAGTAATAAAAAGAATAATGTACGGTCGTTGCGCTTTTTATCTTCTTAAAAACAAATTGTTGAACCTTGAAATTAAGCGTTAATTCAACTATCTTTGGAAAGAACCAAAAAAGACTTGACAAAATAGGCGTAATACGCCTAGTCGCACCCCGTGCGGGTGCGTGGATTGAAACAATAATGAGCAGAAATTATAATAATTTAATATCACAGGTCGCACCCCGTGCGGGTGCGTGGATTGAAACCGTCCTTGCTTTGGCAGATTTTGAAGGAGATATGTCGCACCCCGTGCGGGTGCGTGGATTGAAACAACCAAATAAAAATTTTCCTTTTGACATTCAACGTCGCACCCCGTGCGGGTGCGTGGATTGAAACCCCTCCTTCTCCCTCTCCTCCCTTCCCCTCCTGTCGCACCCCGTGCGGGTGCGTGGATTGAAACGCTTGCACTTGCATCAGAAATCCAGAAGTTTTCGTCGCACCCCGTGCGGGTGCGTGGATTGAAACCTACACATATTAACCCATTGATCAAAATGTGTTTTGTCGCACCCCGTGCGGGTGCGTGGATTGAAACATTTGCTTTACGCCTTGCTTGTTGGACGTTAAGGTCGCACCCCGTGCGGGTGCGTGGATTGAAACAGCTTATAGCTCAAGGGCAATGGGCGCTGGGACTGTCGCACCCCGTGCGGGTGCGTGGATTGAAACAAATGTTATACGCACTCAAATGGATGCGGGACCGTCGCACCCCGTGCGGGTGCGTGGATTGAAACTTCCCCCCTTCCTCCTTTCTCTTCCTCTTCTCTCGTCGCACCCCGTGCGGGTGCGTGGATTGAAACATTTTTTCACTTCCATCCAACCGGTTGGACAGGCTGTCGCACCCCGTGCGGGTGCGTGGATTGAAACGTCCAATTGGTTTCTTTTGGAGAAGCTTTATCCTGTCGCACCCCGTGCGGGTGCGTGGATTGAAACCATGTTTAATAAAATTGTGCCGCCGATTGCCATCGTCGCACCCCGTGCGGGTGCGTGGATTGAAACACAGATCCACAAACTCTCGAAACCGGAGAATTTCGCGTCGCACCCCGTGCGGGTGCGTGGATTGAAACAATTTCCACGGATTGACCTAACTGGCGGCGGCGGTGTCGCACCCCGTGCGGGTGCGTGGATTGAAACATAGCACGAATGAAACTACAAATGAAATAATTTTGTCGCACCCCGTGCTGGTGCGTGGATTGAAACATGCGGAAGCAATGAAAAGAGCGCAAGACGCTTTAAGTCGCACCCCGTGCGGGTGCGTGGATTGAAACTCTAGGGATATTGGGATGGAATAAATCAATGCCTGGTCGCACCCCGTGCGGGTGCGTGGATTGAAACAACTCAGCATCACGAGTTAGGCGTCCGATTATAACGTCGCACCCCGTGCGGGTGCGTGGATTGAAACTGGCAATACGCATCGATGAATAAAGAACAATACGTCGCACCCCGTGCGGGTGCGTGGATTGAAACATCAGCGCCGGGTTATCTTCTAATCGTGATGGTGTCGCACCCCGTGCGGGTGCGTGGATTGAAACACAGGGTTTACTATGGTTTGAGCGCGAACTTGAAGTCGCACCCCGTGCGGGTGCGTGGATTGAAACATGTTAGATCAAATATAATTTTAGGAGATTAAACGTCGCACCCCGTGCGGGTGCGTGGATTGAAACTTCGAGTTGGTTCTCTGGGGGCAGATTGCAGAAGTCGCACCCCGTGCGGGTGCGTGGATTGTAACAATCGACCGCATTGATAATAACGGAAATTATTGTGTCGCACCCCGTGCGGGTGCGTGGATTGAAACGTTGTCGTTTCAGTGGTTTGCTGCTTGCCGGTTTCGTCGCACCCCGTGCGGGTGCGTGGATTGAAACCTCGTCGTAATAATCGTCATCCCAGTCATCATCGTCGTCGCACCCCGTGCGGGTGCGTGGATTGAAACAAGGAGTCCTGCTCCATAATTAAGCGCACATTGTGTCGCACCCCGTGCGGGTGCGTGGATTGAAACAACGCAGTCCCGTACTAAACCAACACAATGACCATGTCGCACCCCGTGCGGGTGCGTGGATTGAAACCCGTCAGCCTTTTGTGCAGTGGCGGGATTTTAAGTCGCACCCCGTGCGGGTGCGTGGATTGAAACCGCAATGGTAACGGATTCCGACAAGTAGGCATTGGTCGCACCCCGTGCGGGTGCGTGGATTGAAACTCTGACAGTACCGCCGTTTCGCAGACCTTACGATGTCGCACCCCGTGCGGGTGCGTGGATTGAAACCGGACATCCGCCTCTTATCGATACCGGTTTGCTTGTCGCACCCCGTGCGGGTGCGTGGATTGAAACGATGTCGGATGCCCATCGCTCAATGGTTTTTTGGTGTCGCACCCCGTGCGGGTGCGTGGATTGAAACTGTTATCGCCTGTCATAATGGAGGCTTTGACGCATGTCGCACCCCGTGCGGGTGCGTGGATTGAAACTGCAGGCGGATTGCAATGCTCTCTGTGAACATAGTCGCACCCCGTGCGGGTGCGTGGATTGAAACATTGCTCAAGCTTGAGAGAGTGCTTGCGACAGAGGTCGCACCCCGTGCGGGTGCGTGGATTGAAACAATTTTGGATGATCTTGCAGACAAGGCTGAAGCTGCGTCGTACCCCGTGCGGGTGCGTGGATTGAAACCCCCGCGGTATTTGATAATCATTTCTCTTAACTGTCGCACCCCGTGCGGGTGCGTGGATTGAAATTAAAGCAGCAAGGTAATCCTCAATTGCCGCCTGGTCGCACCCCGTGCGGGTGCGTGGATTGAAACTTTGGTTATTTACAACGGCAAAGAAGAATGGGAAGTCGCACCCCGTGCGGGTGCGTGGATTGAAACGGCAACAGCGGCGCCAGAGCGGCAGAATTATATGTCGCACCCCGTGCGGGTGCGTGGATTGAAACCTGATAATCCAAATGTTATATTTAAAAATGGTTGGTCGCACCCCGTGCGGGTGCGTGGATTGAAACTCACGTACCAGGTTATCTATTTCAGCTTCTCCTGTTGCACCCCGTGCGGGTGCGTGGATTGAAACTGTAGTTACATTTAGCAGTGGCGCAAAAATCAGGTCGCACCCCATGCGGGTGCGTGGATTGAAACAAAATGCATGGACAGGCTCCAAAAAAATTCTCCGGTCGCACCCCGTGCGGGTGCGTGGATTGAAACCTGTTGGTATCTTTACATCCATAAACTCCCTCCGTCGCACCCCGTGCGGGTGCGTGGATTGAAACGCACATAGGCCTGCGGATGCTTTAAGAAAACAAAGTCGCACCCCATGCGGGTGCGTGGATTGAAACAGTGAGGTACACTAAGTGTAGGTTGCTTGCGACGTCGCACCCCATGCGGGTGCGTGGATTGAAACCCGCGCTGCGCCGTGGTAGATGAGACAAGCGCAGGTCGCACCCCATGCGGGTGCGTGGATTGAAACAAACCCGTCTATAAAACGTGTCTTTATCCAGGCGTCGCACCCCATGCGGGTGCGGCGTGGATTGAAACAAAGGAATCCTGGGCAGAATTTAACAAAGATGCAGTCGCACCCCATGCGGGTGCGTGGATTGAAACTACACGATAACGGCGGCTTTCTAAACCTGTAACGAGTCGCACCCCATGCGGGTGCGTGGATTGAAACCGCAGGACGTTGTAATAGAGAACAAGTTTCAGGGTCGCACCCCATGCGGGTGCGTGGATTGAAACAATCGAGCTTGCAAGCAAGGATTACAAAGTAATGTCGCACCCCATGCGGGTGCGTGGATTGAAACAGTAGATACCGCAAAATCGCTTGTAAAGATGAACGTCGCACCCCATGCGGGTGCGTGGATTGAAACTTGCAAAGTGAATAAAACCGAAAAGGAACAAAAACCGTCGCACCCCGTGCGGGTGCGTGGATTGAAACGTCGCCGGATCGAAGTCGATATCTCTGGCAAGAGTCGCACCCCGTGTGGGTGCGTGGATTGAAACTTTGTTTGTGAACGGTGCAATGGTGTGCTGTCTGTCGGAAATTCCGCAAGCTCTGGAATATCCAAAAGTTCGAACCTGTCGCCCCCCGGATTTTAAACCGGCAGAAGGTTTTGGGACTTATCCGGTTGACAAGTCAGACACCTGGTGGGATTTAACAGACGCGATGCGGGATAGGGCGCAGGAGTACGGGCTGGAAATTGAATTCATGGAAGCGAAAGAAAAGCTGATTGAGCCGGAAAACAATCTGCCTGTGGATCCGTTAGAGGAAGCGGCGAGAAAAGATGCTGAAGATTACGCGCGGAACGTGCTGGGCATTGAGCATGTGGACTATTCTGGAATTGACAGCAGGGTTGCGAATGAGTGGAATATACAGTTTAAAAACAATCTGCAAGAATTCCCAAGTCTAATAAACATGCTTAATTATACCGGCTCAATTGAAGCACAAAACAAGCTTGTTCAATCTGCGTATTATTCCGCAAAACTGGCAGAAATAAAAAAATTATATCCTAAAATGGATGAGGTGTTTACAAAACAATTAGCAACAAGTTTGACAAACGAATACATGCTGAAGTTAAAAATTGAAGAAAAACTTATTGTAAGAAGCGCTTTTTTAACCGAACCAAAGAAAGGATTCTCTGGAATCGGAATAAGAACAAAATATGGTCAAAATATACAGACTTTAATTGATCAGCTTGTAAAAGATGTAAAAGAAGGTTTCCATCCAATGGGAACATCGTCAATAAAAGGCGCATACGATCATGATATTGGGCATATGTTAGACAACATATTAAACCTTCGCAACGATCCAGAAATGGTAACTCTCTGGAATAAGTATCCAAAAGATGTAATTGAAAAGGATTTGTCTATATATGGTGCCAGAAAGATTAATGATTTTATAGCATCGGGCTGGGCGGAATTTAGAAACAATTCTGAAAAAAGGTACTTGTCAATTGAGATAGGAGAGCTTATACTTAAGAAGTTATGGAAAAGATAGAATTTATTGCGGAAGCAAAAAAGCTAGGCATTGATGACTCTGACATACAAAGTAAGATAGACTTGTATGAAGATTTTGCCAAGAAGGGCTTTCCGCTTGATTTTGAGCACCTCCTAAATATTCTCAAAGAGCAGCCAGAAATAGGCGAATTTTTAGCCGGCGCTCCTGCCTATACTTAAAACCCATAAACCAACCCCCACCCCTGCCATTTTACACCCCTCATTCACCGAAAATTCACCGTTGAATAGCAAACGTTCAGGCTTGCATCGTCTCTTTTTACATTTTACCTAGAATCGACCCGCCAGAAGCCCTTTTTTCAAATTCTGCCCCCTGCCAGAAACGTCTCTCAAATTGCTCTCCGTGAGAGAATCTGGGCATGAAACAGGAGGCTCAATAATGGCGCAGAAAAAAATCAGAACACTTGAACTTGCCCGTGTGGGCAAATGGGGTCTTGATGGCAGCGAGATCGCCAGGCAGGATATCGCCGAGTTAGCCGAAACATTCGCCGACAAACGTCCCGTGACTGTCGGACATGATGTGACAGATCGCGTTCCGAAGTTCGGAGATGTGCTTGATTGCTGGCTTTGATTTGGCGGTCCTCCGTCTTTTTTACCTGAGAAAACAAACAGGGTACCGTCAGTTTATAAATACCCGGCTTCACTGATGTTTCTTGTAGTACCGTAAGCTGCCTTTGCAGCGTTTATAGTCTCTGTTTCTTCTGCTGTGTGTTCTATACGATCATTGAACGTGTCGCTGAAGAGAATGTTATTGTTGTCAGGTGATATTATTTCTTGGGAGCTAATATCCCTTTGAGGTCTTTGAATGCTTCCCGGAAGTACGCTATCGATTCCTTCAAGTCTTGCCTCAGAGATTCTATTTCTTGCTTCGTTAAGCGTCTTGGCCCGGAGTAAGGCGTAGCCTTCGGGTTCGGTAAGGGATCTGTATTCTCCGCCATATAAGCCTTCCTCCTGTGCGAATTGTTGTAGTGATTCTACACCATATTTGTTTTCAAGGTCAAGCTTTGTTTTCTGTGTTGAAATATTATGTTAAAATATTATTTCTTGACAGCTTCTCTTTTTTGTTCGATAGTTAAAGTGGAGGTTTTTGAAATGTCTGATAAATTACCAAACGATTTCCCGCCAACCCCTTCTATCGATGATCCCAAGCTTGCATTTGCCGAGGTTGAAGATGTTCCAATGGCATACTTTCCCCAGTCATGCGCTGCTTGGCGGATATTGTCTGATAATACATTAAGACCTTCAGAAAGCTGGCCTACCATTGTTGATATTTCCCATAATGGCTGCCGCATATCTAAAGAGGAAGCGCTAAAACTTGCATCATCTAAAGCAGCTTCATAAGCAGCACCGTATAGTTTCCTCTCTGCAGTAAAACACAATTCCTTTATATTTTCAGATTCTACAATGTTAATTTTGTTTTCTTTATATCCTTTTTCAATATCACGCTGTACTTCTATGCGAATTATATGATACAATACCACAAGGAGACCAATCATGAAACGCTGCGAATGGTGTACAAGTTCGGAGTTATATATGGAATACCACGATAAAGAATGGGGAGTGCCTGTATATGACGATAAAAAACATTTTGAGTTTTTGGTGCTTGAGTCTGCGCAGGCGGGGTTGAGCTGGATTACTATTTTAAAAAAGAGGGAGAATTACCGTAAAGCATATGATGGGTTTGATCCGGTAAAAGTTGCCGGATACGGAGAAGCAAAAAAGAAAAAACTTTTGGCGGATGCTGGAATTGTGCGTAATCGGCTGAAGATTGAAGCGTCAATCAATAATGCTCAGCGGTTTTTGGAAATACAAAAAGAGTTTGGCAGTTTTTCCGATTATATTTGGGGGTTTACCGGCGGTAAGCAGGTTACAGGGAAATGGAAAGAGCTTTGTGAACTGCCTGCTTCAACGGAGTTGTCTGACAAGGTTTCCAAAGACTTAAAAAAAAGAGGGTTTAGGTTTTTGGGCGGTACAATTATGTATTCGCATTTGCAGGCTACAGGAATAGTAAATGATCATCTTATGGATTGTTTCCGTTATAAAGAAATAAAAAAAATGTCAGCGAATAAATAATCCCTGAATGAGTCATATCTGATTTTTATTGCGTTTCCAAATCAATAACTTCAAAATTGTTGTTTTTTATATACTCGTCTTCAATTTCGTATAATATTTGTGTAAAATTAGATATTATTTTTTCTGTTTTAACTGTTTCATCGTTGTTTTTTTCTTCCCTGTAAATTTCATTATATTGAAAAATCTTGTTGTTTGCTTTTATTAAATAATGGTTTTTTTCCAGAATATTATATTTTTGCGGTGTTTTGTTTGGCGATGTTATTTCTCCGTTAATATAATCGTCAGTAAACCATATTTTTAATTGGATAGGATATTCAAAATTGTTTTTTATTTTTAGATCCATAAAATTATATAATACGGTTGCAGGGCATCTGGAAAAAACATTTTCTTTTGGACTTGGGAATGCATCCAAAGAATGAGGATGGCGTTCCAAAATATTTGCCGGAGTGTGCAAAAACAGCCAGTAGAGAAATGTAGATAATTGGCATAGTCCCCCGCCAATTCCTGTAATAATTTTGCCTTTTGTGTATATTCTGCCTTCGGTGTATCCGTTTTTAGATGATGGATTGCCGATAGTTTGCCAAAAGGAAAATATTTTACCGGGTTTTATAACAATGCCGTTTAATTTTTCTGCCGCTTTTTTCATGTTATATATTTTGTTTTCCTGAAGCCTTAAATCAACTTCTTTATTATCATTTTTGGGCTTTTTTCTTAATTCAACATGATGGGCGGCAATTGTATATTCAAAGAAAGTATTTTCTCTGCGGACTTGTATTTTAAAATTTAAAATATTTTGAATTGATTTTATTGAGCGCCGTAAAAAAATTACCGGTTTTTCCAAAAAAGGATATTTTTTTGTTAAAGCAATTCTCTTGGGGTTTTCGTAAAATTTAATAAGACTGATAATTTTTTCCCTTAATATGTCATTCATAGTCTATCTGATAAGTATTGCATTGGGTAATAAACGTTCTCTTTCACCGTCAGATGGATTGTTTATCACTATTCCATTATACACCATTGTAGCGGAAGCTCCGCCGTCAAGGTTAATGGCGTTGATAGCTCCGTTGGCAAAAAGAATAGTCTGCAAATCCGCAAACGTAGCGCCAAGACTTGCTTTCTGTCTGCCGTCCACTACAAGAAGAAGCACATGTCCCTGAGCAGTTTGGCCTATAGCGGTCCGCGGCGCCAGCCCTCCGGAAAATGGCTGGAAAACAGGTTTTTCTCCGTTAACAACCAGTAAGGGAAAAAACTCAAAAGCCCACAGGTATTCCTGAGCGATAATTTCCTCTTCTGTAAAACCGCCTACTATCAATTTATAGTCTTTGTTAAAACCTCCCATTACATGATGTTCGCCGTCCGAACAGCGGGAAGTAAACTCTCCATTCGTTATTGTGGTACCCCAGACAATTCCGCGGTTGTTGGCATCGGCGTAACCGGATGCGTTTATTCCGCCTATTGCTTCGTTTTTTATAACAAGTTGTTCCAAAAGATTTCCCTGCGCCGTATCAGCCTGGGCAAAAATAAGTCGGCGCGGATCATTTATTTTTATTATGTATCCTTTGTAATGGTCTCCTTTAATTTCTGCAAAGCTTATTCCGTCATCCCAGGCGTGTGATAAAAAAGAATCATCTGTATTGGGATTATCTTCCGGCTCAATTTTTCCTATTATTTTGTTTATATAATTTTCTGTGTAAAATAATTTTGCCAGTATTTGAAAACGGCTGGTATGCATGGCAGTATTGATAAATAACTGGCGGAAACTCTTAATTGGACCGTAAAAAAGAAAGAGAAATATAAACAGTAAAGCGGCTGGTATCAGGAACCAGCGCTTAAACTTTTTATTTTTACTGATCATTCAGCGCTGCCAGATACCTGTGAGATTCTGTCATATCTTTTTTAAAAAGCATTCCGTTCGCCATGGTATAGGTTCTGTTATTCTGATCTATGGTTACACTCCGCAGACCGGTACATTCATAAAAGACAAAGTCTCCTATGCTTGTTACGCTTGCAGGTATGTTTACAGAAGCAAGAGCGGAACAGCGGGTAAATGCATATTTTCCAATGTTGATAACGCTGTTGGGAATGTTAACCGATACAAGACCGGTGCAGCCGTCAAAAGCAAAGTCTCCTATGCTGGTTACGCTTGCAGGAATATTAATCGAGGTTAGTCCTGAAGCGCCGTAAAAAGCTTTATATGCAATGCTGGTAACAGTTTTAGGAATAGTATAGGAGCCTGTTTTGCCTTGCGGGAATCGAATTAATACTGTTCTGTCTTTGTTAAAAAGCACACCATCAACTGTGGAATAATTTTTGTTATTCCGGCTTGCGAGAATTTGCCGTAATCCCGTGCAGCCGTAAAAAAAGTAAACGTCTCCTTTGCCGTCTCCATAACTATAATAGTTGTCCGGCAAGCCGACTATTGTCAGGCCGGGATTATCTTCAAAGGCGCCGTTTCCTATGCTTTCAACAGTGTTGGGTAAGGTAAGGGAAGTAAGACCGGTGCCTGCAAATGCAGTATCTCCTATGCTGATAACACTTGAAGGTATAGTAACTGAAGTAAGCCCTCTGGAACCGGCAAAGGCATTGTTTTCTATTCTAAGTACAGTGTTCGGTATGGTATATTGACCGGTTTTTCCGCGCGGAAAACGGATGAGCACACTTTTTGCCTTGTTAAAAAGCACTCCGTCTGTTGAAGTAAAATGTATGTTATTCTCATCTACGGTTATCGAAGAAAGGCTGATGCAATTAAAGAATACATCTGTTCCTATTGTAAGTACGCTTGCAGGTATTGTAACAGAGGTAAGCCCTGTACGATCAGAAAACGCAAGGTCATTAATTATGGTAACAGTGTCAGGTATGCTGTATGAGCCTGATTTTCCCTGAGGAAAATAAACAAGTTCTGTCATGGCTTTATTAAAAAGCACTCCGTCCGCTGAAACATAGTTTGTGTTATTTTCATCCACAGTAATTGAGGTAAGGCGGGTGCAATTATTAAAAATATTATCCCCTATGCTTGTAACGCTGAATGGTATTGTTATTGATGTAAGACTGGTGCAGCCGGAAAAAGCATAACTCCCTATACTTGTAACACTGTTGGAAATTGTAACAGAAGCAAGGTTTCTGCAGCCGGAAAAAGTATAATCTCCAATACTTGCAACACTGTTGGATATGGTTACAGAGGTAAGTCCTGAACGATCAGAAAAGGCATTTTGTCTAATTCTGGTAACAGTGTCAGGCATTGTATAGGAGCCTGTTTTTCCATGAGGAAACCAAATAAGTTCTTGTCTGTTTTTATTAAAAAGTACGCCGTCTGCTGAAGCATAGTAATTGTTGTTTTGATCAACGGTAATCGAAGTAAGGCTGGTGCAATTGTTAAAGGCATGATCTTCAATTCTGGTAACGCCGGCGGGTATGGAAATTGAGGTAAGCCCTGAACAGCCGGAAAAGTAACGCCAATCAATGGCGGTTATACTGCCGGGTATGGTATAGGATCCTGTTTTTCCCTGCGGAAAATGAATCAACTCTGTTACCGCTTTGTTAAAAAGCACACCATCGACAGAAGTATAATATTTATTGTTCTCTGCTACTGTAATTGATTGTAAATAATAACAGTTATAAAAAGCCCCCTCAATTGTTTCTACCTGTTCTGGTATTATTACAGAAACTACAGAACTATGGGCGAATGCTGAACCTATACTGTTTATCTTTAAACTTGCCGGTATCTCGACATGGCTTTCATTTCCGGTATAGAGTACCAATATCTCATCATATATTATAAAATTTCCAAGCTGTGCTATATCAGATTCATTAGCGGTGGTAAAATCGGCAATTATCAATCCGGTTTCTGTATTTTGTTCTGTTTCATTATTGGTGTTTTTGCGGGAACAGCCGGTTAAACTAATGATTAAAACGCATAATAATATGGAAATAGCGGTTTTTTTAAAATTTGACATTTTATATCTCCTTTTGGCAGTAATTATCAAAATAATATCATATTTTTTGTTTATAAGCAAGTGATATTTTAAATATCCATATCAAGATTTAATTCTTTTACGATGATTGCTGTTATATCTGTTATGTGGTTTTTAAATTCAATGGGCTTGTTATGATTTTTTACTGCGTAAAAAACATTGTAATTTTCATAATCTGCCGGGTAACCGTGATTTCCCTTATACCTGCCGTATTCAGAAAAACAACTGCCTGCTTTTGCTGCTATTCCAATTACTTTTTTGTCAGCATAACCGCTTTCCTGCATTTCTTCTTTTGTAAGATAGCGTTCAAACCAGGTTTGTTTTTCCAGACCTTCTGCCGCATTGTTCAAAAAAGCGCTGCCGCCGCATTGTTCATATACAGCTCCCGGGTATAAGGCGCGTAAATTTATATTTTCTTTAATATCAAACTGAGAATGATCAGAAAATACAATTACTGTACCATCGCCCCAGTTTGCAAGGAGCTTGCCCAGGTTGATATCCATTGCTTTCTTTGCAATTTCTCTCTCTTTTTCGCCGGGTCCTGCATGATGAAAGTTATGATCATAAGCAAGCAGATGAACCAGTACAAGATCAGGCTTTTTGCGTTTTAACAGGCTGCAGGTTACCGCGGTAACAAAATTATCAACTGCAGGCTGCCCGATACCCCGCATTTTATTTTTTATAAGAGTTTTTGTTATTATACTGCTATGTTTCAAAAGAGCCGCCATTTGGAAAAAAAAGCCTCCGTAAAGAAATCTGCGAAATAGAGGATTTTGCCCTTTTTCTGTATGCGTCTCCGGCAGATGGTAGTCTATTTTTGCGCCATTGGTTACAGGCCAATGAATAGCCGCTGTTGTCAGTTTTTTTTCTTTTGCAGCATCCCAGATTGTCTTTGTTTTAATAAGATTTGCCATTTGAGCCCATGGACGCTCCCCATTTTTTTTTGGAGGCAGCATATTGGATATAATTCCGTGATCTTTGGGCAGCCTGCCTGTGGAAATTGTGGTGTGGACAGGGTAAGTATTGGACATAAAAACAGTTTTAATGCCGCCGCGGTAAACAGCCTGTTCTTTGAACCTTGCAATATTGGGGTAATTTTTACTGTCAAGCGCCATTGCCTCAAAGGCATTATCGCCGATTGCGTCGAAACTTATAATAAGTACGCCCATTTTTTCATTATATATTAACTGACAATTAGTGCATAGTTATTATTCTTGATTTCCTGCCCGATTTATAATAAAATAAAAATATAGTTCTTCCGGGGAGGATAAAAATTCGTGCTTTTTTTGGTTATTGGAATATTAACTTTGTTTCTTGCTCTTGCTGTAATTCTTTTGATAAGAAGCCGCAGAGCCGGCAGGAAACTGAAAATATTTATAGAAAAACAAACACAGGAACTTGAGCAAAAAACTGTCTTGCTTACAGAATACATGGAAAAGGAAGAGTCGATATTGGCTGCTTCGCGCTCCAGGCCGCTTTTTATTGCAAACTTAAGCCATAAGCTCCTAACGCCTATAAACAGCATAATTGGTTTTGCAGAGCTGGCTTTGAATGATAATCTTTCCCTAAAAACCAGAGAATATATAAAAAAATTGCTTGGAAACGCAGAAGGAATATTTCAAATAATAAATGATATTCTTGATATTTCCAAAATAGAAGCAAGCCGGCTGGAACTGGAAAAAATTCCGTTTGATCTGCATGAATTATTTGCAAGCTGCAGGATGATTGTACTGCCAAAAGCCGACAGTAAGGGAATAAGGCTGCATTTTTATGCTGAACCTTTAATGGGTATAAAACTATTGGGTGATCCGGCAAGATTGCGCCAGGTTTTTATGAATCTTTTATCCAATGCGATAAAGTTTACAGATGCAGGAATAATAAAGATTTGCGCTGCAATTAATAGACGATCAGATAAAGATGTTACAATTCATTTTACTGTTAAAGACAGCGGAATAGGAATGTCTGCGGAACAAATTGCAGATGTATTTGAACCGTTTGCACAGGCGGAAACGGAGATAACGCGTAAGCAGGGAGGCGCAGGGCTTGGACTTCCCCTGACAAAAAGTATTATTGCATTGATGGGCGGAAAACTTCTTGTGGAAAGCGCTGACGGTATTGGCAGCAAATTCAGTTTTGATCTTACATTTAATACAATAGAAGCAAATAATTACGACAGATTTGCAAAAAAAACACAGCAGGAAGATATTGATGATATTCAAAAACCTTATTTAAAAGGCGAAATTTTGCTATGCGAAGACAATGAAATGAATCAGCAGATTTTTTGCGATCATGCTGCAAATGTTGGATTAAATGTCGTTGTTGCCGAAAACGGAAAAAAAGGCTATGAACTTGTAAAAAGCCGCAAGGAAAACGGCAAAAAACAATTTGATATGATTTTTATGGATATTCATATGCCGGAAATGGACGGCATAGAAGCATCTGCAAAAATACTTGAACTGAATACGGGAATACCCATTGTTGCTATGACGGCTAACGCAATGATAAATGACAGTGAAATTTACCATGCAAGCGGAATGTTTGAATGTATCGGCAAACCGTTTGAATCGCAGGAGCTGTGGCGGTGCCTTGTAAAATATCTGGAGCCGGAAAATCATGGGGAAACGGAGAATGCCGGCAATTTTCTGAATGAAGACATTGAATTTAAAAAATCACTTCAGGTTATGTTTTTGGATTACAATCAGCATAAAATGGAAGAAATATCCGCAGCGCTTAATGACAACAATATTGTAAGCGCGCACAGGCTGGCACATTCCTTAAAGACCAATGCAGCCCAGTTAAATTATGCCGGTCTTCAGGCAGCTGCCGCTGATGTTGAACATCAGCTAAAAAATGAAATAAATAAAACAACAAAGGAAAGCCTAAAAATTTTGGAAAAAGAGCTGGATGATGTTATTTCACAGATTGTTTTGGAATTAAAGGAGCAATAGATTTTATGCGGAAGTTTTTTTCTTTTTTGCAGAAAAATAATAAGCTGATAATGCAATTTATAATGGTGTTTGCCGCTTTTTTAATTACTATTGTTATTAGCTATTATTACAGTTCAAATATAATAAGAAAAAACATTGCATCTTACGGACAAGAAGTAGTTTCTGCTTCCGCAGAAACAATTAATTCTTATCTTAATAATTTTGTGACTACGCTGGAAAATCTTTGTTTTTCCATAGAGCGGCTTCATGCAAAAAATGCCGGAATTGAAGCGATGAGGCAAGAGCTGGAAGAATGGACAAAGATGATGCATTCAAGGCAGAAAAACATTAAAAAATCAATTAGTTTTTTTGGAAATATTTATAATACATTTATAGACGGCAATGGATGGGTTCCGCCGGGCGATTATGTTTCACAGTCCAGACCCTGGTATACCGGAGCATACGCGCATAATGGCAGTGTCTATTTTACAGAGCCGTATTTAAACATGGAAACCGGCGTATATTCAATAAGTGTTTCCAGGCTGGTATTTGATGAAAATAAAACGCCTTTTGGAGTAATAGCAACAGATGTGTTTTTATCCGGAGTTGCAGAATATGTAGAAAACATGAATTTTTTGGGCAATGGATACGGAATATTGCTTGACAGTGAACAGCGTTTCGCAGTTCATCCCAATGATGGTTTAATTGGCGGATATCTTGCTTCTGTAAATGATGGAATGGGCGGATTTATTGAAATGTCCAGCCGCCTGGCTGCAGGCGAAGAGCTTTCCGCGTATCAATTTGTTTCTTATACCGGAGTTGACAGTATTGCATTCTTTAAGCGTCTTTTTAATAATTGGTATCTTTCCATTATTTTGCCGACTGACGCTTATTATAATGATATTATTGATATGCGGTTTATCATGTCTGTTGCAGGTATTATTTTAGCCATGTTATTATGCAGCGTGTTAGCCTACATGCATGTTATGGTACACCGTTCAAATGAAGCAAGCAGGGTAAAATCTTCTTTTCTTGCCAATATGTCTCATGAAATACGCACTCCCATGAATGCCATAATAGGAATGACTGAATACCTGCAGCACGAAAAACTTTCCATGCGGCAGATGGATTTTGTGGATGATATAAATACATCGGCGCGTTCCCTTCTGTCAATTATAAATGACATATTGGATATGTCAAAAATAGAAGCGGGAAAGCTCTCTCTTGTGCCGGTTCATTATGATTTTTATCTTTTTTTGGACAACATTAAATCCATTTTAAAATATATGACAGATAAAAAAGGACTTGGATTTAAACTGGATACCCCGGGAGAAATTCCAAGGTATCTGTACGGCGATGATATACGGCTTAGGCAAATTATTACAAATGTCGGCGGTAATGCCGTAAAATTTACCGGAAGAGGATTTATAAATCTGCGCATTTTTGCAGAAAATGAAAAATTGATATTTGAAATAGAAGATACCGGCAGAGGCATTAAAAAAGATGATATACAAAAAATATTTAATGCTTTTGAACAGGTAGATACAAAAGGAAACCGCGCATTTATAGGGACAGGGCTTGGGCTGAATATAAGCAAAACGTATGCAGAAATGATGGGCGGAAAAATAACAGTAGAAAGCGAATACGGACAGGGATCAACTTTTACGATAGAGATTCCAATTGTGATTGGCAATGAAAAAGAAGTATTTGAAGTTCAGGATGCGCAAAAAGAACAGGTATTAAGCGCCCCGGAAGCAAATCTTTTAGTGGTTGATGATAACGAATTAAATCTTAAAACGGCAGTTTCTCTTCTTGGTCTGTTTGATGTAAATGTAAAACATGCGTATTCCGGATATGAAGCGATTAAAATCGTTAAACAGCAGGATTTTGACATTATATTTATGGATCACATGATGCCGGAAATGGACGGCATTGAAGCTGCCAATGAAATAAGAAAAATTAAACATAACAATCCTGTTATTATTGCGCTTACTGCAAATGCCGTTTACGGCGCTAAAGAAATGTTTTTGGCAAACGGTTTCAATGATTTTATATCAAAGCCTATCGAAATGCGCGATTTAAAAAATTTATTGATTAAATGGCTTCCTAAAGAAAAAATTATTCTTACAGAGCAGTCAGAAAAATCGCAGTCTGCTTCTGAACTGGAATTCCAAAGAACGCTTCAGAGGCTTTTTGTAAAAACCAACCGTAATAAATATAAAGAAATTAACACGGCGCTTGAGACAGGCGATATAGTGCTTGCGCACCGGCTGGCGCATACTTTAAAAGGCAATGCAGGGCAAATCGGCAAAACACAGCTTCAGTCCGCTGCCGCTGATGTTGAACGTTATCTTAAATACGGCAAAAATCATGCAACAGAGGAACAGCTAAAAGCCCTGGAAACAGAATTAAATGCCGTTTTGGATGAACTGTCCAGGCTTCATTTAGATTCCTCTCCGGAAAATACCCAAAGCGGCAGGAAGCTCAGCCCGCAGGTTATTAAGGAATTATGGGATAAGCTGGAACCTCTGCTTAAAAACGGCAATCCTGAATGTCTGGAATTTGTCGGAGACCTTCGCACAATTCCGGGAACAAATCAGCTTGTACAGCAAATAGAAGATTTTGAATTTGAAAGCGCCTTCCAAACATTTTCTGAATTAAAAAAAATGATTTAAAAGTTAGCCGGAAATCTGCCGCCGTATTTCATATAACAGAATTCCAGCTGCGACAGAAACATTAAGTGAGCCGATTTTTCCAAGTGACGGAATGCCTGTCATGCCGTCGCAGCGTTCACGCAGCAGCCGCGAAATGCCGCAGCCTTCGCTCCCCAGCACAAGCGCTACCCTGCCGCTTAAATCTTTTGTGTAAACAGGTTCGCCGTCCATATCCGCTCCGTAAATCCAAAATCCGGCTTCTTTTAAATCATCTATCGCGCGCACAAGGTTTGGCGTCTCTGCCTGCGCAACCCAGTTTACAGCGCCGGACGAAGTTTTGGAAATTACTTCCGCATGTCTTGCATTCCGGCGGTTGCGCACAATCACCAAATCAACGGCAAACTGATCACAGCAGCGGAGTATCGCGCCGTAATTGTGAGGGTCGGTTATTTCATCAAGGATTAGGACAATCGCATTACGGCGGTCATCTAAACCGGCAATAAAGTTTTCCAGGCTGATATCTGCCTGCCCGCTGTCGTCCTCTACCTGGAGAGCAATGCCGCGGTTGTCGGGAGCAATGCCGTCAAGGTCAAAGGTGCCAACCCGCTCAAGGCGGATTTTGCTGTTGACAGCAAGTGTTACAATTTCCTTTGCGCGCGGTCCCGCTTTTGCTACAAGCATGGGTCCGCATGGACGGCCGGATTTAATTCTTTCTTCGATGGCATGAAAGCCTGTTAAATACATCATAATTTCTTCCCCGTATATTTTCTCACAAAACCGCAGGGACGATAAGTCATCTTTGCCTGACGCAGACCTTCGTTCCCAAGATCCTGTTCGCGATTAATCAATGTAAAAAAACGCGGCAAAGATGCCGCAAATGACTGATTAACAAATTGATAAATGCCCCTGTATTCATCAATTGCTTTTTCAAAATGAATTGCAAACATTCTTCCCCTGGAAATACTTTCTCCAAGACAATAGGCGGCAGGTTTGCCTTTTATAAAAAGAACAGTGCCTTTTAACGTAAGAGAATCAAACAGATCAAGAGCTTCTTTTGCCGCTTTGTAGTCACCGTCTTCATTTTTTGTCTGCCTCCATTGTTCCAGAATTTCCATTGCTGCAGGAACGGATGTTTTGTTTAATGGCTTCTGTTCATAATCAGGGTAGGCAATCAAAAAATTATTTACGTGGTTTTTCTTTTTATGAAACTTTTTCCCGGAAAGTTCCGCAAGGTCTTTGCGGTAGTAAAGATAATCAAAATTATCCCTGTCTTCCGCAGCCGTTATTCCAATCTCCTGCAATTTTTCCTTAACGGGGTTTAAAACTGTTTCTGAAATATTTTTCCAGTAATCATGGGAGGAAAACAGCGCTTCAAGCGTTTTATCATCCGGCGCTTCGCAGGGTGTCATAAAAAAAGTTTTGTTTTCCCCTGAATGTTCTCCGGAAATGATAAAACCGCCGTCTTCCCCGTTACGTGAAATGCGGTAGTTGTATTTTTTTCTAAAAAGATAAAGCCCGGAAAAAGTAAATTCCGAAACACCGTCAAAGGTAAGCGAAAGACGGGGATGCAGAATTTCTTTTAGATCAATATCCATTGGAGTAAAATCCGGATAACACGGAACCTGTTTCATGAAGCAGCTTTTTTTGCCTGAACCGATCTCCGCGATCCTATCAATATGGAAACAGGTTCCATTATCGGTATATTTTCGCAAATAATTTTTATGATAACAGTCATTGGAACGGCAAGAACCATGCCGGCAAATCCCCAGATATAACCCCATATAGAAAGTGAAACCAGAATTATAAGCGGAGAAATTCCAACATGATCTCCTATAATTTTTGGATCTAAAATATTGCAAAGCACCAAATTTACAACCAGAATAATCGCGATAATAATAATTATCGGGGCAGGTTCCGGCCAGAACTGAATTAGTGCAAACAGCGATATGCCTACGCCGGCGACAATGCTGCCAAGAGTGGGAATAAAGTTAAGCAAAAATTGAATAATGCCCCATACGATGGCAAATTCCAGCCCGACAATATGAAAAGCAACGGCAAAAATAATTCCGTTTACAAGCGAAATTAAAAATTTTGCTCCCAAATAACGGGTAACCTGGGCAATAATGTCATTGCCCATGCGATCGATACGGTCAATGCGATTTTCAAATGCGGCAATTAGTTTAGCCCTAAAATAACTTGCTTCAAATAATATAAACACCGTAAAGAGAACTACCAAAACCGCGCTGGAAACAAATTTAAAGGAAGTATTGGAAATTGATATTGTTAAATCACGGACAAAGTTTCGTATTGCTTCCTGATCCCAAAGGTTTCGCCAAAGACTTTGCGCATCATCATTTGGAAGCTCAAACAGGGTAGCTATCCAGTCGTATATCATTTTAAAACGAATTTCATAATGATTATCGTTGTTTTGAATTTGTTCAACAATCATTTTGCCTGATGTAAAAAGCACAACCCCAAAGATATACATACCCGTTACAATTATAACAACCACCAAAAGGATCGATATAGTACGCGGGCATTTTATTTTATCCAGAGCGAGAATTAATGGAAACATTACAAATGCAAGCAATATTGCAATTGTAAATGGTAAAATTACCGTAGATGCAATTTTTAACACTGCGGCGGCTACAATAATGCAGATAAAAACCATAAGAAGGAAGACCGCGCGGTCGGAATGAAAGGGTTTTTTTATACTATTCATAAGATAAAGTATGACATAAATGGCTGTTCTGGGCAATAAAGTACTTGACCTTGTACCCAAAAACCACTATGTTTAATATAGACTGATGATATGGCAGGGGTGCAAACTCAGGCCTTTTTTCAGGAGCCCCCCGGGTTTCCTCACCTCCTTTTCCCGGGGGGTTTTTTTTATGCTAAAGCTGGAATCTTATCCCGAAGGTACCCCCAAGGCTGTTTGTGGTTATATTATACATGACAGTTAAGTCAAATTTAAAAACCGTAAGATTGAGGGAAAGCCCGCCGTAAGCACGAATATTGAACGCATTGTTTTCTATTATGGATTCCATGCCGTCCTCGGTAGCGGTCATATTATTAAAGCCCTGGGCTCTTAAAACATTAACAAATTCCGAATTATCAACAGATCCGCCGGGACCCGTCATCGATACATCTGCATTAACCCTGTATCCCGCTTCAGACCATGAATAGCTTGCGCCAACACCCGCATACGGGGTAATAATTAAAAGGTTGGCAGAAACCTGCACTTTTAGCTCTACACAGGTAGTTTTCCATTGAAGCGCCAGCTTTGACATGTCCATATCAATTTGATAATCCTCAAAGCCAAAAGATTGGCTGCTGGACAATGTCTTTGAAATACCGCCTACCAGGCGATTAACGCCGACGCCGACAGACAGCTTAACAGGTAAAAGCTTCGGCAGCAGGGAATAGCGTAAATCCGCGCCAATCAGCAAATAATCCAGACCTATCCCCAAATCCAGAATATTGTCAAGCAGAGGGATTTTATCCACAGCAAGATAGCCGATTTTAAAACCAATATCGAAAGGAAGGACAATTCCTCCTACCCTTGCCTCCGCTACATAGCCGGGAAGGGGTAAACCTATCGGTAAATTAGCCAGAAAATCAGGAACATCAAACAAATTCATAAGACCATCCATGGAACCTGCATTAAGGAATGTAAATCCGATGGTTGCGCCGATGCCGAATTTAGGCGGAAATCCCAAAAGCTGCCCAATATAGGCATGAGACCAGTTCAGCCCCATTGTAGAATTAAACGGCAGGCTTTTTGCCACTTCTTCAGAGAATTTATTGACATGACCGTCCAGTGTACTCAGCAATGGTATTACCTGCGAAAACAACGGGCTCGCCAGCAAAAACAATACCACGCACAAACACAAAATTTTTCCGAATTTCTTCATATTTTTCCTCCAATGGAAATTTATATGTTAATTATAACACAAAAATCGATTAATTTCCAATAGGCAGATAGCCGCACAAAGGGAGGAAAATGCAGATCCTTTGTGCGGCTTGAACTGGTTATTTTTTAAATTAGAACCTTAAACCTACCAGAATACTGGCAAAACTGAACGGTCCGTTGGTTGTGCTGAAAATATCAAAGTTGTTGTTTAAAAGGTTACCGGTGCCGGTATTGCCAATACCGCCGCCGCAAACTGCTTCGATAAACAGATTGTCTGTTGCATTTATGGTTACACCAAGTGATAACTGGCTGCTGACTGCGCCCGCTGCATATGCGATTGTTTTATTTGAACTATTGGCAACTTCCACATCATCAATATATCTTTTCCCGGTGGTGGAGGTAATTTGCAAAGCATCAACATTAATTCTTCCGCCCATATTCAATGAAATCTTTGAAGCCATCTGCCACTGTGCTGCAAGAGCCAGATCCGGATTTAATCTGAAGTTTAACGCGTTTGTAGCATTAACTGTACCGCCTAAACCATTACCTATTCCCAATGAACCATCACCTTTTACATACATGGGTGTAATATCAGTGGTGCGGAATTCGATATTAAGATCAAGTTTTCCCCTGAGCCTGAGTTTATCTCCATTCCACTGTGTGCTGATAATTGGCCTAATTCTGTGCTGGCTGTGACTGTATTCATCAAAGGTAGCTCCATTTCTGCCTTTAATTTTTTTAATTTCGTTATTGTAAACGAATTCATTTTCCCAGAGCTGTAATCTCATGCGGTATTCCAAATCAATCGATGTTCTCCAGCTATTTACGTTAGCGATTGTAAAGCCGCCCAATCCAACCTGAAGCTCCGGCATCATATAATTATTTGAATGAGCGACAGATCTGGCGCCGTCATCTCCGTTTGCAGGATTATATAACTGATTCTTGCTGAAATCATTATAAAAACCAAATTCAAAGGTTGCCCAGGGCCTAATTCCCTTTTCTGTAAGGTTTTTGGTCATTGACCATGCAAGCTGGGGAACAATATTACCGTTACCTAATTCCAGGCTTTTGTATTGGTTCCCGCCGAATACAAAATCGCTGTCATTTATGGTTTTGTAGGTTGTTATAAACGAAAGCCGGATTCCCATATCCGCTATGCCAAACAGAACCGCAACCTGGTTATATGGGTTATTGGCATTGGCAAAAGTAATGGCGTTTAATGTTTTAACATTATCTTCCATTGAGCCATGCCACAGTGTTCTTTCTTCTGTAGACCCGGTCATTTGAGCATTTGCCCAAAGACTGCCGCCGTAAAATAACCCAAGATACAAGCTGCCGAATTTGGTAGCGTACCCGAGTGTTGCCCTGTTGCCGAGCGCATAAGAAACAAAAGCAAACGAATTTTCGAATCTTACACCCTGATAAGCATCCGGTCTGATAAAATCATCCGCCGAACTGCGCAATCTTCCCAATGTTGCCATACTCTGCGGCGACTGAAAACCGCCGTCTGCACCAACCCAACCCTGCCCAGTCATACCCGGCAAACTCTGCGCAAAAACAATTCCGGTTATTATCGCAGCCATCAATACAAAAACAATAATCTTTTTCATTTAAAATCCTCCTAATGAATTTGATTCATTGTTTCAGCAATTTTAAGAAAGAAAAGCAGTTTTGCAGATTTTTAACAGAATAAACGGAAATCTAACAGTTGGTGGAGCTTTTCTGGTTGCAGCTACCGATTCTGGAAAGTGGTAGCTGCTACCGCGTTTTTTACTGCTGTGGAAACTACATTGTTTATGTCTTTTACAATTGATGTGTGCAGCCGTTCCATGGCTTCTTCCGGGTCCGGAGAAACTGCAAAAAGCTGCCATGTTTTTATATTTAAAGCATCTGCTATTTTATCCAGTACTTCCGGGGTGGGAAACTTGCGGGAAACTTCAATCATGGCTATAAATGGGGTGGAAATTCCGGCTTTTTCGGCTAACCGTTCCTGAGAAAAACCGTTTTTCCGGCGGTTTTCCTTGATATTAAAGGCTAAAATTTCCCTTATTCCAGCATCTTTTAAATTCATATTCTATAAAGTTATGATAATTGCCCTATAGTTATTGACTAGTATCGTAAAGTATATTATAAGTAACTATAAGGCTCTTAAATTATAGTCTTTTCTGACTTTTATGAGAGAGTTTAGGGTATTTTTCCCTAGAATTGTTAAATTCTAGAATTGCTAAATTAAGGAGAGTTTTATGAAAGTTTTTTTTGCTGGAATTATAACATTGCTCATTTTTGTTTCTTGCGAATCGGCGCCGTCACGGAATGTCAATTATAATTATCCTCACTCAGGAGGTTCCAATAATGCGCAACTTGCTGTAAAAGACTATGTAACGCTTGGAATAATATTTGTAAGATCATCGGAAGCATTTGACGGATACGGAAATCATACCGGTTCAAAAATAACATATGCAATGATCATGCAGGAAGCGCAAAAGCTGGGCGCAGATGATATAATTAATTTAAGAATCGACATAAATCAAAGAGAAGATTTTACCCCCAACGGAGATCGCATCAGAACAACCTACAATTACACTGCAACAGCGCTTGCAATAAAATACACAACCGCTATGGCTGTTGAAAGCAGAACAAGCAATTTTGAAAACAATAATAATGTCCTGAACAACACGAATAACGCCATTGCCGCAAATCAAATGAAAAGACCAACCCGTGAAAGATCCTCACCGGGACAATCAGCAAACCTGAAAAACAACTGGCTCTCAGCTGGAGCAACTATAGGCGGAGCTGATTTAAGATATGAACGTATGTTCAATTCTTATTTTTCTTTAAGCGGTAATGTATACTATCAATTAATTGGTTCTACATGGGATGAATTTGGAGTTGATGCGATAGCGCGAGTTTATCCATTTGGAAAAGTATTATATTTTGGTGCAGGTTTAGGATTTCATGGATATTACGATTGGCGTTTAGACTATAGATGGGTTTCATGGGGTACTAGTGGTTATTGGACTTATTATGGGGGCACCGCATATGGTTTCGCTGTTTCTCCTGAAATAGGTGTAAAAATACATTTTGGCAGACAAGGAATGTTTTTTATGGATATCGGCTACAAAAACCCATTAATAATTGGCAGCGGTGGTTTTATGATTAACACTGTACCTCACATTAATTTCGGTGTGGCGTTTTAGGTACCATAAAAGGCAGCAGCTACCATTTTCGCAAACCGGCAGCAGCTGCCAGCTTTGTAACGATCTATCGTTTTCGTGAACCTGCGGCTCTGACAGCGGGCAGGGGAAACAATTTTTGCAGCTCCCTGCGAAAGAGACTTGCATCCTTGCATCCCTGGATGCAGGATGCTGGCTCTGTAGCAGATTCCGGCAAATGTTTCCCATGCACGCTGTCAGAGCCGCAGGTTCACGGAGAGGGAAGTGAGCCTGTCAGATTCCATGTCAGTCTGATACATACGGCGGCTCCTCAATCTGGCTCTTTCATGTTCATCTTGGCTAATTTCCCGCAATATTGTCGCTGCCATCGCTATCTCCTCTCTGTACCTGCTGCCAGCTCTGTGTGACTATTTTTGCAGCTCTTTAATTATCTCCAGATCGAGACCGGTTATTTTTTGAATAAACTCAGGTGTCGAACCCTCTGTCAGCAA
>Ga0123356_10001679_pt1 | contig 24223 bp, 24 predicted proteins | sample TergutEmb28metaG_2_FD_92546 | JGI IMG/M metagenome (GOLD analysis project Ga0123356, IMG submission 92546) | Embiratermes neotenicus P3 segment gut microbial communities from Petit-Saut dam, French Guiana - Emb289 P3 | ecosystem: Host-associated > Arthropoda: Insects > Digestive system > Gut ...
GCCGATAATCCGATCCGCCTCGGATTCTTACCGATCACGCGCGCCATTCGTTCCAAAATACAACGAACCTGATTTCCCCTGTCTGTCCCTGTCATAAAATGGATCTCATCGATTATCACAAATTGTAAATCACAAAATAATTTATGGATATTATTATAATGATTCACCATCAACCCTTCCAATGATTCGGGTGTGATTTGCAATATACCGCGCGGATCTTTAAAAGCTTTTCGTTTATGCGAAACCGAAACATCTCCGTGCCAATGAAAAACCGGTGTATTTGATTCGTTCAAAATCATTCCGATACGCATAAACTGATCGTTTATCAATGTTTTAAGAGGAGCTATATAAATCGCACCAAAACCGGAAAGCTCCATAGATTCCAAAACAGACAACACAGGAAAAAAAGCAGCCTCAGTCTTACCCGACGCTGTTTTGGAACATAAAAGAATATTATTTTGCGTGAAAAAAACCGCTTTCGCCGCTTCAACCTGCACACCGCGAAGCTCCTGCCATTTATTCGTATAAATAAAATCCTGAATAAACGGAGCATATCTTTCAAAAACATTAACTTCCGGTTCGGGTTTTTCGCTTTTTGAATTTTCTTTTATATCCACTGCCGTATCTCTTTTACATGTTGTGTTATTTATTATTGTGACTTTGTGTTTTTATGTGCTCAAGCGTAATGATCTCTTTGTCCCTGTATAATGTTTCGTCCGGAATCGTAAAACCTCGTTTTTCCCAAAAATCGTTTCCGCAATGATTATTTTTGAAAACCATAATGTAAACTTTTGCGATCCCTTCGTTTATCAACGCGTCCAACGCGCGATCAAGCAAAGAACTTCCGATCCCATTCTCTCTTTCCGAAACCTTCACAGCCAAATGATAAATCAACCCTCTGCGTCCGTCATGACCGGATAAAATAACACCGACGATTTCACCGTCTTTTTCAGCAACAAAACAAGTATTCGGATTTCGCTGCAAATATTTTTCAATACCCTCTTCCGAATCATCTTTATTATTAAGCCCCATACCGGGAGTATTCATCCACAAGATATAAACGCTTTGGTAATCATCCGATATCATTTTTCTGATCTTCAATTAAATCCTCCTCTTTATCCGCAGTACCCATTATTACTTTCAATAATTTTTTTCTGAAAATAATAACAACCGCAACAACAACGACAAATATCGAAGCACTGACGATTACTGATGTATAACTGCCTGTCGAAATCCCGTCTCCAATTATCGCATAAAGGATTGCCGTCGGGATGCTTCCCAGCAAAACAGCGATAATATACTTCCATACTTTGACCTTTGTTTCGGCAAACAAATACGGTCCCGCTCCGGAAATAAACGGTATCATGAACAAGAAAAATGCTATTATTTCAGGTCTTTTTATTTTGTCCAAATTTTCTTTTGATAAAACCCCGCCATGTTCAGGCTTTGATTTACGCTTCACTTTTCCCGAAAAAATACCTTCGATCCGATGCACAGTAAAGAAGACAAACAGGTTTCCGAGTGCGATTCCTCCCAAAAATATGACCGGTCCCCAAAACACCCCGTAACTGAGCCCTGATAAAATACCGATCGCCGGAGCAGGAATGAGCGGCAAAATAACTTGCAATGCAGACATTCCCGCAAGAGATACCGGCCCTTGCCAACCCAATGCATCGATCGTTTCAGCTACACTTGATTCATCACTTCTGTTTTCAAGGACATCTTCAAGTAACGGTATCAACTGCACGATCAATGCAATTATTATCAGGATAAACAATACAAATAAAACTTTATATAATATATTTCGTTTTTCCATTATTTTTTTTCAAACCTCACATTAATTTAAATGATAACAAGCATCATTTATTCAATTCTGTGTCTTTTTATTAATATATTCAGTATAATAATATAATCAAAAATTGCAAGGAGATTTCGTATGACAGGGAGAGAACGTGTTCTTGGTGTTTTAAGCGGGGAAAAGGTTGACAGACCGCCTTTTTTCATTAATTTTGACCGGCATTTAAAAAGCATCATTGCTGATGTACATTCGATCGATCAAAATGAAATACTTGATTTCTACGGATGTGATGCCGAGCATGTTCCTGTTTTTTATAAACCTCGACCTGAATCGAATAATAATGAACATTTTGATCAATACGGGAACAAGGTCGTTACCGTTCATTATAAAGGTTTCACCGACAGCAGTATCGAAGTTCCGGTACTTGCTCATGTTGAAGATGTATCCGAGCTTGCCAATATTGAATTGATTGATGAAAATTCCGTCGATATTCCGGCATGCCTTCATAACGCCGGCAGAGTCCGTGCTTCGGGGCGTGCTGTATACGGCGGTGTTTGGGCTTCGATTTTTACTCATCCGCGAGTTTCAATGGGTGAAGAAAAATTTTTGGCTTCGTTATATGAAAATCCGCAACTTATACATGCAGTCATTGAAAAATTCGCAGACTGTTTTCTGCGAACAAACAAGATTTTTATGGATAATTGCGCCGAATACATAGATATTTATTATTTCGGGAGCGATTTTGCCACACAAAACTCTTTATTTATAAGTCCCGAAATGTTCAGAGAATTCTATCTTCCGCATATGAAACGTATTACCGAACAAGCAAAAAGCTACGGCAAACCGGTCATGTATCATTGTTGCGGTGCCGTGACTCCATTAATGGATATGTTTATCGAATGCGGCATTGATATCATCGATCCGGTACAAGTCAGTTCAAGAGGGATGACTGTCGAAGAAGTGGCTTCCGCATACAAAGGTAAAATTATGTTCCACGGCGGAGTAAGCAGTCAAGTCACTTTTACAACCGGATCCCCGGACGATGTTTATAAAGAGACACAAAAAGCGATCCGTATCCTCGGTCCCGAAGGCCTCATTATCGCACCCGACCATGAACTGCTTCCCAATGTACCCGTTCCGAATGTCGACGCATTCGTCAAAGCGGTAAAAGAATATTGATCACCCGGCAAATCTGCACCCTCGATTTCCGCAAGCACTTGCACTCGGGCACGAAGGAGCTTCGGAACCTCTGCTTTTGATATACGCCGGAGCGGAATTATACACTGTCTCCATATCAAATGAACCGCATTCGGGACACGCAATTTGCTTTTCACTTTTTTCCGCCATAGTTGCCTTTATATTAGACTCTGTCTCACACTCAATACAACGAAGATCATAAAACGGCATTAATAAACAACCTCCCTTTACCGGATTTTGCATTTCACATTGTTATAAACAATTAATCAAATTCATGATGATTAATTGTATCATCATTACCGATAATACACAATTCTTACATTTCGTCGATGAAAGCTTTTGTTGCGAAGGATAGGTTTACATTTTTCTTTTTTATGAGTCCAATGCTGCGTATCGGGAGTTCTTCGCGGAATGAAAGTTCGTACAATTCTTTTCTGTTAAGCATATCTTGGACTTCTTCTCTTATCGTAGCTGCAATACCGAAGCCGATTCTTGCAAAGCCGGATAAGAGCGCGAGGCTTCCGAGTTCTATTGCGGGTTCGATTTCGACTCCTTCGGACATCAGGAACAGATCCGTTTGTTTTCTTGAATTGCTTGCTTTTTCAAGGGTTATGACCGGATACTTTTCCAAATCATGCAAGCTCATAATATTATCAGACAGATACTTATATTTCCCGCCGACAACAAAGCAATCGTGTATGGTTTTGACGGGTGTGATATCGAGAGTCGTATCGTTTTCAATCGGAAGATTTATGAAAGCAATATCGACTGTTGCATGTTTCAGAAGATCGACAGACTCCGGAGTTGTTCTGTTTGTCACCGAAACTCGTATACCGGGATGTTTATTATTGAATTTTTCCAATATCGGAAGCAAAAATATACTGCAAATCGTATCGGATGCACTTATTCTGATACTTCCCGAACTCAAGTCTTTCATTTCCGTGAATTTTTTTTGAGCATTTTCGATTATAACCAATGCATCATCAATATGGAAGAAGAGCACCTCTCCTTCCGCAGTAAGTTTTACACCTCGGACACTGCGGTCAAACAGTTTTCCGCCGATCTTACTTTCAAGCTGCATTATTGCCTGTGACACCGCCGACTGTGAAACAAACAACTTTTCTGCAGCTTTTGATATATTTCCGTATACGGCAACTTCGCGAAATATTCTGTAAAGATCAAGATCGATATCCATGTTCATGTTATAAACCTCTTTGTAACATAAGCCCCTCTTATCCATTGCATTAATATGATTAATTTTACTTATCACTTTATTTGTATTATAGTAACCTTCGGAACAAAACGCAACAATTTCCGAAAGGCAGGGCAATTTAATGCGAACCACCGGTACTACAGCGCGCGGTATAAGAACTCCTATGATAAATCGGGGAGACGATTTGGCGCAAATCGTGGCAGACAGTGTTTTGAATGCCGCAAAAGAAGAAGATTTTCAACTTAACGATATGGATGTTATCGGAATAACGGAAGCCGTTGTCGCTCGTGCGCAAAACAATTATGCGACATGTGAACAGGTTGCACAAGACATCCGTTCAAAATTTCCGTCAGGAATCATCGGAGCAGTATTTCCTATTTTATCAAGAAACCGTTTCGGCAACCATTTAAAAGGCATTGTTCAAGGTTGCGACAAACTTTATATCATGCTTTCATATCCTTCCGACGAAGTCGGCAACGGACTCTTTGCTCTTGATTTACTGGATAAATCGGATGTCAATCCGTATTCCGATGTACTTGACGAAAAAAAGTATCGTGAAAAATTCGGCTATGAAACCAAACATATTTTTACCGGAATGGATTATGTGGAATATTACAAATCCTTCGGTGACAACATAGAAATCATTTTTGCCAATGATGTTCGGCGCATTCTCGATTATACAAAAAATGTTTTATGTTGCGATATCCACACAAGATTCACATCAAAACGTCTGTTAAAAGAAGCCGGTGCCGAAACCGTTTACGGACTTGACGACATATTGACAAAACCGATAAACGGCAGCGGTTTCAACGAAGAATACGGACTTCTCGGAGCAAACATGAACCCCGGTGACGTGATGAAACTGTTCCCGAGAAATTGTGATGAAATGATAAACGAAATCGCCGATAAACTTAAAAAAGCAACCGGCAAAAAAATCGAAGTCATGATATACGGCGACGGAGCCTTCAAAGACCCTGTCGGCAAAATTTGGGAACTCGCCGACCCTGTTGTTTCACCTGCTTATACAACCGGACTTGAAGGAACTCCGAATGAATTGAAATTAAAGTTTTTACTGGACAGCGAACTCGCCGGCAAAAGCGATGAAGAATTGAACCAAGCAGTTATCGAAGCCGTCAAAGCAAAAAGCGGCGTATCCCTCGGAACAACTCCGCGAAGATACACGGATTTACTCGGCAGTCTGTGTGATTTGATAAGCGGATCGGGTGACAAAGGAACACCCGTCGTTTTGATTCAAGGATATTTCGACAACTACGCAACATAACCTTATTGTTTTGCATAAACTTACAACAAATTTACATATTGCTTTTGGATGTTAAAAATTGTATAATCCCTCTTCCGGAGGTTTTCATTATGATACGCCTTAATGGAATCAGCAAAACATTCAAAGTTTCAAAAAGAGAACAAGGGTTTTCACAAGCTGTGAAAGCCTTGTTTTTGCGTCAAACCGAGACGATCCGTGCTCTGGATAACATCAGCTTCACATTGAATGACGGTGAAATGGTCGGCTACATCGGACCTAACGGAGCCGGAAAAAGCACCACTATCAAAATCATGTGCGGAATACTCACACCGGACAGCGGAGATTGTGATATAAACGGACGCAACCCTTGGAAAGAACGTAAGCACCATGTCCGCGAAATCGGTGTCGTCTTCGGACAACGCAGCCAACTTTGGTGGGATGTTCCCGTTATCGACAGTTTTGAACTTATCAAAGATATTTATAAAGTTGACGAAACCGAATACCGCAAAAATTTAAGCGACCTGACCGAACTCCTGGATTTGGGCGAAATAATAAAAACACCCACTCGAAGCCTCAGCCTCGGGCAACGTATGCGTTGCGAAATCGCCGCCTCTCTGTTACACAGTCCGAAAATCCTTTTCCTGGATGAACCCACGATCGGACTTGATGCTGTTTCGAAAATCGCTGTTCGACAATTTATTAAAGATTTAAATACCGAAAAGAAAACGACCGTTATCCTGACAACACATGATATGTTGGATATCGAAGCCCTGACCGAAAGGATCATCCTCATAGGCAAAGGAAAAATCCTTCTTGACAGCAATTTGCAAGACCTCAAAAATCGTATATCCGCAAAGAAAACATTGACTGTTGATTATTACGGAATCACTCCTGTAATAAACGCGGATTGGGAAATCGTTGAAAAGCGTGAAGGGCGTATAACAATAACTTTTGACTCCGCTGTTTGGTCTGCTTCGGATGTTGTAACAGAAATTTCAAAGAACACAACCATTCAGGATATCTCGGTAACAGGCATAACTGCTGAAGAAATGGTTGCCGGTCTTTATTCGGAATATAAAATATGAACACTTATTTATCCCTTACAAAAATACGTTTCATAAACGGGTTGCAATACAGAGCAGCAGCAGTTGCCGGGATCGCAACTCAATTCGGGTTTGGGTTTATGTTCATTTCGATGTATTTGGCATTTTACAGAACAAATCCGGATGCCTTTCCTATGGAAATTTCGCAGGTTGTTTCATATATATGGGTTCAACAAGCATTTTTGGCATTGTATATGTCGTGGTTTTTTGATAATGAAATAATTACATCGATCACAAGCGGAGGGGTTTCATACGAACTCGTCAGACCCATGGATCTGTATAATAAATGGTTTTTCCAATGTACGGCGAGAAGATTATCAATGGCTGTATTGCGTTGTTTTCCCATAATTTTTATAGGCTTTTTACTCCCCGATCCGTACAGGTTGATTTTACCTCCAGATATAATGCAATTTATATTCTTCCTGATATCTTCGGGTCTTGCAATGTTGGTGGTCGTTGCTTTCGGTATGTTCGTCTACATAGGAACATTCTATACGATGTCACCCTTGGGGCTTCGTATAATAGCTGCGGTGTTGGGTGATTTTATGGGAGGTCATATCATCCCGTTACCGTTTTTCCCGGACGGATTCAGGCAAGTCGCACAAGTCTTACCGTTTGCGGCAATGCAAAACATGCCGCTGAGAATGTACAGCGGTAATATAGCAGGGATCGATGCAGTAAACGGGATCGTTTTTCAAATATTCTGGTTTGTTGTATTAATTGCTTTGGGTAAAATTTGGATGAACGCTGCTTTGAAAAAAGCAGTTATACAAGGCGGATAATAATGCATTTATATACAAAATTCCTGGCAATACATTTAAAAAGCCAAATGCAATATAAAACATCTTTTTTCCTCACGATATTGGGGCAATTTTTCATTTCATTCTCGGTACTGCTCGGCATGTTTTTCATGATGAACAGATTTCACACCGTAGATTCGTTTACTTTGCAAGAAGTATTGCTGTGCTTCGCAACGGTTTTGATGGCTTTTTCAATTGCGGAATGCTTTGCAAGAGGGTTTGATCAATTTCCGAGCATGATATCAAACGGTGAATTCGACAGAGTTTTAGTACGACCGAGAGGTTTGATTTTCCAAGTACTGTCAATGAAAGCAGATTTTACAAGACTGGGAAGATTGACACAGGCAATATTGGTTTTTTGTTATGCGATCCCGTCAAGCGGGGTGATTTGGACACCCGATAAAATAATAACGCTGATTTTGATGATAACTTGCGGAACTCTTGTTTTCTTTGCTCTTTTGATAGTATACGCAGCAGTTTCCTTCTTCACGATCGAGGGGATCGAGTTCATGAATGTCTTCACGGACGGGGGCAGAGAATTCGGTGCATATCCTTTTTCGATTTACGGCGAAAATATTTTGAAATTCCTCACATACATCATCCCTCTCGCTCTCTTCCAATACTACCCCCTCCTCTACCTCTTAGACAGAGAGCAAAGCATTCTTTACATGCTCGCCCCTCTCGCAAGCCTCCTCTTCTTCTTCCCCGCCTATACCTTCTGGCGCATAGGACTCCGCAAATACAAATCAACAGGTTCATAAAGAAGACACGAAACCATCCCCGTGTCTTCTTGTTTTTTTGTTGTCAATTTGATTTGCATAATATAAAATAGTTTTCATTAAAAGAAACAAGCCAACATATGTCAACAGGAGGTCTAATAATGAGTGAAAATTCTAAATGTCCGGTTACAGGCAATACAGGTATTGCCGGAAGCAACAACAGACCTGATTTTACCAAGGGCACAACCAACAGGGATTGGTGGCCGAATCAGTTGGATTTGAGTGTGCTTCATCAAAATTCAGATCTGAGCAATCCTATGGGATGTTGCTTCAATTACGATGAAGAGTTCAAAAAACTTGACTTACGGGAACTCAAAAATGACCTCATCAAAATCATGACAGATTCACAGGAATGGTGGCCTGCCGATTATGGGAATTACGGGCCTTTCTTTATCAGGATGGCATGGCACAGTGCCGGTACATATCGTGCAGGAGACGGACGAGGCGGAGCACGAGACGGTACACAACGATTTGCACCGCTCAACAGTTGGCCCGATAATGTCAATCTCGACAAAGCAAGAAGACTCTTATGGCCTGTCAAGAAAAAATACGGCAGTAAAATATCTTGGGCAGACCTGATGATATACGCCGGAAACTGCGCCATCGAATACATGGGCGGACCGATCATCGGATTCGCCGGCGGCAGAGAAGATGTATGGGAACCGCAGGAAGATATTTATTGGGGTTCCGAAACGACATGGCTCGATGACGATTCAAGATACTCCGGCGAAAGAAACCTCGACAGCCCGCTTGCCGCCGTTCAAATGGGGCTTATCTATGTCAATCCCGAAGGCCCTGACGGAGAACCCTTACCCGCCGAATCGGCAAAAGATGTCCGCGAAACCTTCGGCAGAATGGCAATGAACGACGAAGAAACCGTCGCACTCATAGCCGGAGGACACACATTCGGCAAAGCACACGGAGCCGCTCCCGCAACCCATGTCGGACCCGAACCGGAAGGCGCACCCATCGAAGAGCAGGGGTTCGGTTGGAAAAATGATTTCGGAACAGGAAATGCCGGCGATACGATCGGCAGCGGAATAGAAGGAGCATGGAAACCGAACCCGACAAAATGGGACACGGGTTATCTTAAAGTCATGCTCAAATACGAATGGGAACTCACAAAAAGCCCTGCCGGAGCATACATTTGGCTTGCCGTGAACGTTGAAGACGAAGACATGGTCATCGACGCACACGACCCGACAAAAAAACATCGTCCGATGATGACAACAGCCGACCTTTCAATCAAATTTGACCCGATATATGAAAAAATCGCACAGGATTATTTGGCAAACCCCGAAAAATTTGCCGATGCCTTTGCAAAAGCATGGTTTAAGCTCACTCATAAAGACTTCGGACCGTCCTCTCTCTACAGAGGCAAAGAAATACCGAAAGAAGAGTTCATATGGCAAGACCCGTTACCGAAATGCCCGGATTACAATTTATCGGATGATTCGATCAAAACACTCAAAACAAAAATCGCCGAATCCGACATGGCAATATCAGAACTTGTCAGCACCGCATGGGCAAGCGCATCCACATTCAGAGGTTCCGACAAAAGAGGCGGAGCAAACGGAGCAAGAATAAGACTTGAGCCGCAAATATCATGGGAAATCAATCTGCCCGACAGATTAAAATCTGTTTTAACAAAATACGAACAAATCAAAAAAGATTTCGAATCAACCGGAAAACAAGTATCAATTGCCGATCTGATAATCCTCGGAGGAGCTGTCGGTATCGAAAAAGCCGCAAAAAAAGCCGGCAAAGATATAACAGTACCGGTCACACCGGGAAGAACGGATGCAACACAAGAACAAACCGATATTCATTCATTCAAAGTACTTGAACCTGTTTACGACGGCTTCAGAAACTATCAAAAACGAGCATTTTCAACCCTCCCCGAAAAACTGTTGATCGATAAAGCACAACTGCTTACATTGACGGCACCTGAAATGACCGTTCTTTTGGGCGGACTTCGGGTATTGGGCAACAACTATTGCGATTGCGACAAATTAGGAAGCAAATGTCCTTGTACATGCGGTTTGTTTACTGATAATTATGAAGCACTTACAAACGATTTCTTTGTTAATCTCCTGGACATTGAAACCGAATGGAAACCCACGGATGATAAAAATCTGTTCATCGGAACAAACAGAAAAACCGGTGAACAAAACCGGACAGCAACAAGAGTCGATTTGATTTTCGGTTCAAACTCTCAACTCAGAGCCATTGCAGAAGTTTATGCAAGCGATGACGCAATCGACAAATTCATAAACGACTTCATCAAAGCATGGAACAAAGTAATGAACGCCGACAGATTCGACTTGATTGATCATTGATATGGAAAAAGAAAAACACATTTCTTATCCGATAAAATTAATATACACAGTATTCGGCATAATTTTCTTCGGCTTGGGAATCATCGGAACCGTGATCCCTCTCATACCCACAACACCGCTTATATTATTATCCGCTGTATGCTTCGCAAAAAGTTCACAAAAACTCCACACATGGTGCATCTCCACAAATTTCTATCGCAACAACGCAGAATCATTTATAACAAAACGTTCAATGACAATAAAATCAAAACTGACCCTTCTCTCTGTCATAACGCTGATCATGGGCCTGAGCTTCATAACAATGATCACCTTCCAAACACCCCTGCCAATCCGCATCATCCTCGCCGCCATATGGCTCTGCCACATGATCTATTTCGGCTTCATAATAAAAACAATTCAACAATAAGGCAATTTCGTTATTTTTCAGAGGTGACTGTGAATTCGTATTTTTGAAATTATTCATTATCGCAGAGGGTGGCAGTACGCACAGCCATGCAAGCATGGCATTTGGGAATTGGTATCAATTCCTTGTTCTCGGGGTAGGGAAAAAGTGACGGTATGGAATTTAAGCCAACCATGTGATATTGAATAATTTCAAAAATACGAATTCACAGTCACCTCTGAAAAATAAAAAAGATTACAGTTAGGAGTAATAAATTGAGAATCATACTTCTTAGTATATTGGCAGGTGTTATCGGAATGGGGTTGGGTGCTTTTATTACCGCATTGTACGGAGCACGCAGTGAACGAATGACGAGTATTTTTCTGTCTTTTGCCGGCGGTGTTATGGTAAGCATCGTTTTTCTTGAATTATTGCCCGAAGCCGTTGAACTTGCAGGTATAGCTGTAATGATCACCGGTCTTGTCCTCGGAGCACTCTTGGTATTAGCTTTGAACTACCTGATAGATAAAATATCAAGCTCAACCCGTCACTCCGAACTGCATGACACATTTGCCGAATTTTTTCACTCCGGAGATATTATAACAAAGAATCCCAAAATGCTTCGCTCCGGAATGATAATGCTCGTCGCTATTGCACTGCACAATGTACCGGAAGGTCTTGCCATGGGAGCCGCAGGAAACTACGATGCAAGCCTCGGCTTGACACTCGCGATCCTCATAGGACTCCACAACATTCCGGAAGGCATGGCAGTCTCAGCTCCGCTGATAGCCGGTGGTATGACAAAAATAAAAGCAGTAGTTATCACGCTGATAGCGGGTGCAACTACTGTAGCAGGAACGGTGATCGGAGTCCTTATGGGAAGTATCTCCGACACCGCCGTATCCTTCTCCTTTGCCATTGCCGGCGGAGCAATGCTCTATGTCGTCCTCGGAGAGATAATCCCTCAATCGATCGTCACCGGAAAAGACCGTATCCCGACGATATTCACACTGGCAGGAATAATCATCGGGGTACTGTTTATAGAACTGGTCCATTAAAAATCAATAGTATCTCTGTTACATATTTTTTCAAACACACGGTTTGAAAAATTAACCTCAACCCCAAGCCCAGTTATCAATGCTTCCCATATCATAAACATTAACAAACCCGTTTGCGATCAAAATCTCCGCAGCCTGAGCACTGCGACGTCCAGCTCTGCAAAAAACGATGATCGAAGCACTTTTATCCTGCAACTCAGATAAACGTTTTTCAAGTTCATCAACAGGGATCAATATTGAATCGTACAAATGAAATTCATCAAATTCATTCTGATTACGAACATCAAGCAATATTGCATCGTCATCATTTTCGGTCATTGCTCTTGCTTCTTCACCCGTTATAACTGTGGCGGCAGCGACGCTTGTTGCACTTGCAACTGCATCGATGTCACCGTTATCGGTTCCGTTGATTCCGTCTGAATCTTCCGAATCATCCGAGTCGTCCGAACCATCCGGCTCCTCAACAACATCATCCGCATCTTCCGTCAAATTTGAATCATCATCCGGTTCGTCTTCGTTAATTTCGTCATCCGCATCAAGATCGTCCGATATTTCATTGATCAAATAATCATCCGACACCTCCGGAATTTGCCCTTCAGAACATCCGTTTATGACAAATGCTAAAATAAGTATTAATAAAAAAACAGATAATGATCCCGGTTTTAATTTTTTCATAGTTAATTGATCCCAACAATATATATTTTCATAAGTTTTTTATTCCGACCGCCTTCATCGGTTTATTGACAATCATTGCATAACCCGCTGAAACTCAGGTTATGTTTTTTTATCACCAAACCCTCGGGGCAATCGATTGCGTCTATTTCGGGAAAGCGGGTGTTTATATCATATACCCGCTTACACTCTTCGCAAATAAAATGATAATGGTCATGACAATTGTGATCGTAATGAGTCGAACCGTAAAAATTACCGATGTTCAATAACTCGCCCGACTCTGCCATTTGCCCTAAGTTTCTGTATACCGTGGCTTTGCTGACAGAGGGGTGTATTGCTGTGACATACTCATACACTTGTTCGGCATTTGCATGTATATCCAATTCTTTGACTGCATTATAGATCAGATTTTTTTGGATCGTATTTCTTTTCGTATTCACAGCAATACCCCTTTCTGTTACACAGCGTTTTGATTATCCGAAATATCTTGTCAGCAATCCTTGGAATGCCATTCCGTGTCTTGCTTCATCTTTGCACATTTCATGAACGGTATCATGAACGGCATCAAGATTGAGTTGTTTTGCTTTAACTGCCAGATCTTTTTTGCCCTGTGTCGCACCGTGCTCAGCTGCAACACGCATTTCAAGATTCTTTTTGGTTGAAACATCGACTACTTCGCCGAGGAGCTCTGCGAATTTTGCTGCATGTTCTGCTTCTTCGATCGCGATACGTTTGTAAGCTTCCGCAACTTCCGGATATCCTTCTCTGTCTGCCTGACGGCTCATTGCAAGATACATTCCGACTTCCGTGCATTCACCGATAAAGTTTTGACGAAGACCTTCAAGGATTTCGGGATCGGCATCTTTGGCTGCACCTATTCTGTGTTCATCGGCAAAAACCAAACCTGTACCCGATTGCTCTGTAAACTTATCTGCCGGTGCCTTACACAACGGACAACTTTCCGGTGCAGCTTCTCCCTCTGCTCCGTAACCGCAAATCGTACAACTGAATTTTTTCATAACATTTCTCCTTATTGATAATTATTATCATTTGATATTCGTTATTATAGCCTCTCTTAAACTTAATGTCAACAAAAAATTCAAAAATATTTAATTATTTTTTTCGAAATAATCATATATACTGAAAAGTAAGTAAATATCTATGATATAATAGTCTCATAAAAACAAGTAAATATGATCTTTCGGGGATTATAATGTTTATAAAAATGAAGAAAAAGCAAAATGCGATCAATTTAATAAAAACCTGCAGCGGAAAAATTACGGTTCTGTTTTTCGTGATAGGTTTTATTCTTGCATTTATCATTTTTCCCGTTATTATACAATCCCACGCAGAACATGATCATGAAAACATAATTATATGCCCGCAAACACAAATGCCGGGATGTCAATGTGAAGATACCGCAACAAACGCTCTCATTTATCAACAACCCGATTTCAATGAACGCAGTCATATCGACTGCTCTGTTTGCACATTCATAACCAAGATCGATCAATTACGTCATTCTTTTATAACATATGCTGATTCGACAAATCTGAATACTGTAATTACAATTTCTGTAATATTATCTGTATTGATGCTGATTATTATTACAGAAACACCGGTTGACAAAAAAACACAAAATAACAACTGATATTCCTCCGAAATAAATATTATTCACATTTAACAAAAAATATTTTGGAGGTTTCTTACATGAAACGTTTATTATCAGTTTTATTCGCATGCTCATTATTACTTACATTGATATCCGCTTGTGCCGGAAATGAAACTCCCGTCATCACATCCGACCCGACACCGACGACCGGTGCAGAAACAACACAAAACCCGGATCCCGAACCCGATCCCGAAAGGGAAATAAAAAACTTAACGATCGTAAGCACGATTTTCCCTCAATATGATTGGGTCAGGGAAATACTGGGCGATCATGCAGACCATATGGATTTGAATCTGTTGATATCAAGCACAATTGATCTGCACAATTTCCAACCGTCTGTCAGTGACATAGCAACAATAGCAACCGCCGATTTATTTATCTGTGTCGGCGGTGATTCCGATGATTGGGTCGAAGCAGCTCTCAGGCAATCGACCAATCCGGATAAAATCATCATCAACCTCCTTGAAGTGCTCGGAGACGGAGTTAAAACCGAAGAACTCATTGAAGGTATGCAACACGATCACGATGCATGCGAAGATGAAGAAGAATGCGACGATGACGATCACGGTCACAGTCACGGACACAGCCACAGTCACAGCCACGGGCACAGCCATGATCATGATGATGACGAAGATTGTGAAGATGAAGATGAATGCGATGACGAAACCCACGATCACGATCACGACGATCATGACGACCGCGATGACCGCGACCATGATAATCATCATCACGGCGATGCCGATGAACATGTCTGGTTATCTTTAAATAATGCAGTTTTGTTTTCAAGACATATAGCTTCGGCAATCAAAACTCTCGATCCCGAAAACGCTGATATTTATGAAGAAAATCTTGAAAGATACATCGAAAAACTCCTGGACCTTAACGAAGAATTTGCCGTAACGATCGATAATTTAAGCGGAAATACACTGCTCTTTGCCGATCGTTTCCCGTTCCGTTATCTTGTTGATGAATATAACTTACACTATTACGCGGCTTTTTCCGGATGCTCTGCAGAAACCGAAGCAAGTTTTGCCACAATTATTTTCCTTGCAGGCAAACTTGACGAGTACGACCTCGATACCGTTATGGTAACTGAGTCCGGAAACCACGCCATTGCAGAAACCGTAATAAGTTCATCTTCAAGAGGAGATCAACAAATCCTCATACTCGATTCTATGCAATCAGTTACATTAAATGATATACGAAACGGTATAACTTTTCTGTCAATAATGGAAAGTAATCTGCATGTGCTGAAAGACGCTCTGTCATAAAAAAAAACAGTGTGAAACAGGGGACGGTTCCCCGTTCTAAAACAGGGGACGATCCCCTGTTTTAGAACGGGGAACCGTCCCCTGTTTCACACTGTTTCATTCAACAACAACGATTTTTCGACCGTTTATGACTTCGATCGTCACATCAACACCGTAAACATCAAAGATTGCTTCGGGAGTCACTACGGATTCATCCCCGTAATCATAAACTCCTCCGTCTTTCAAAAATAAAAATTTATCACAATAACGCAATGCAAGGCTGATATCGTGCAAAACGATAACAGAACTTATATTGCGTTTTTTCGTTAAATCACGTACCAATGCCATCATTTCGTATTGATTTTTCGGATCGAGATTGCTCGTCGGCTCATCAAGCAACATGAGCTTCGGTTGTTGAACCAGTGCTCGTGCAAGCATGACCTTTTGCAGCTCACCCCCTGATAATTCCTTTATATATCTGAGTTTAAAGTCTGCCAAACCGATATATTCGATCGTTTCATCACATATATCGATATCTTCATGCGAAACAACCCATTTTATGTACGGTTTCCGACCGAGCAAAACCGAATCAAAAACAGTCATATGATACATTTCATTTTTTTGTGCAACATATGACGTAATTCGGGCAACTTCCAAACGGCTCATCTTATGTATATCTTTATTATCAATTAAAACAGTCCCTGTTCTCGGTGTTTTGATTTTATTTATGCATGTTATTAATGTGCTTTTACCGGAACCGTTGTTTCCTAAAATACCCACACATTCACCCGATTGCACATTAAAGCTGATATCTTTGACAGCCTCATGATTTCCGTATGAAAATGAAATATTATTGATTTCGATCATTACTGCCTTTTCCCTTGCTTGATTATCAAATATAAAAATAAAGGAGCTCCCAAAAATGATGTCAGTGCACCGATCGGTAAAATTGCAGGAGAAGCGATCATACGTGAAGCAACATCAGCAACAATCATCACGATCGCACCCGTAAACGCCGACCCCGGTATCAAAAACCGATAATCATTACCTGTAAATCTTCTTACGATATGAGGAGCTATCAATCCTACGAAACTTATCGTTCCCACAAATGCAATCGCTGCCGCAGAAATTAATGTTGCGACGGTCATACTGATAAGAACAAGTGAATCTGCATTGACACCGAGACTCTTTGCCGTGGTTGAACCGCTTTCCATCGCATTGTAATTCCAGCGATTATAAATAAAATAAATAAAAGCGAGTGCACTTAAAACATAAATAATCGATATTTCTCGCAGGCCCGCTCTTCCGAGATTTCCGAAAGTCCAATAAACAACAGCCGCAACCCTGTTGTCATCACTGAAATATTGCATCAATGTCGTTGCTCCCGTGAACAATGCAGATAATGCAACACCAACCAATATCATTACCGAAGGATTAACACCCGTCACACGCGAAACCAACAAAATTATTCCGGTTGTTATAATACCGCCCAAAAAAGCAAAAAGAACAACCGTATAAGGATTCGTAAATGTTATTGCATTGATCGAAGCATTACTGACTTGGATTCCGGCTTGAAAATAAATGATAGCCAAAGCTGCGCCGAATGACGCTCCTTGTGCGATTCCGAGTGTTGATGCAGATGCCAACGGATTGCGCAACACATTTTGCATAACACATCCTGCCATCGCCAATGCGATCCCGACACCCATCCCGGTTGCGATCCTGGGCATCCGAACATTAAAAACAATAGTCCTGCTTGTCGATTCACCCCTGCCGGCCAATACTCTGATTATTTCTGCAACGGAAATCCCTGATGAACCGACCGAAAGCGAAACCAAAACAGCAATAAACAATAAAGCTGCAAGGATAATCAGGACTGACCACTTTTTACCGATATATTTAAAATATTCATGATTTTTGTTTTTTTGCTTATTCAATGGTTTCATTATTCCCCGATAGTAATCGTTCCGTAAAACAATCCGCCTTTCGCCATGATATCATAAGTATCTGTACCAAGCATCATTGTCAATATTTCACCGGCCTTTTCTGCGATATCGATATCTGCAAATTGATCCGGAAACAGGACTGTACCCGCAAAGTATGTATTTATCAATGCGTACGTCATATTAGTCCCTGCAAAGTTGAACGCAGGCAGTGTGTATACACGACCTTCTTGTACTGCGCGCAGAGAATTAAAGAATCCGGGGTTTGTTGCAAATTCATCGTTGACTAAATCCATATTACCCGGATCGAGAAAGATGATGTCGGGATCCCACATTATTACACTTTCAAGGTCTGCTTCGAAAAACCCGTCGATATCTTCCGTGTATGCAACATTGAGAGCATGGATCGCATCAAAAATCCCGAAAACCGAATATGTTCCGGCAAAACCGCGTCTGCCGTTCCATGTGACCGCTCCCGCATAAACACTGAGCTTTTCATCATCAGGTACAGAATATGTTCTGTTGTATAAATCTTCTTTTAACCCGTCAATATAAGATAAAACAGCTTCACAACGTTCCCTGGCACCGACAACATCTGCAAATACACGCATGGCATCGTAAAAACTTTCCGGTGCAAGCCCCGTAGTATGCCTGACCGAAACTACCGCAATTCCTGTTTGTTCCTGCAATTCATCTGCCGCTTCCGCATCAAATCCCGCCAGAATAACATCCGGTGCAACAATTATGATCTCTTCCGGAAAACCGTTATTATTGCCGCTCCCGCCGCCCGAACCGACAAGCGGAAGAGTTTTTAACAACTCATGATGAACCGGATGATAATCTCTTATCACCGCCACATCCCCCGTATCATACTCTTCAGCTCCGACAAGCATATCCGTAACATCGAGATATGCAGCGATCCTGGGTGCACCCGATCCGAGTGTAATTATGCTTTCAACAGTTTCGGGAATTTCAACTTCTCTGCCTAAAACATCTGTAACTGTTCTTGTCCTTTCCTGCTTTCCCGGTCCGTCATCACAGGAAGCAATAAAAACTGAAAATAAAATCCCGATCAATATTAATGCAATAACTTTTCTTTGTTTCATTTTCATCCTCCAAAATTAAAATAACCTGATAATATTAAACACTGCTTCTGCTGTGTCATAATACCTTCAGGTATCGGATTTTGAAAATATTTGATCGGAAACCGTATCATGCGCTTTCAAAGCACATATTAATCTTTTTCAGAATACAGCATTGAATTGATTTCGTCAAACAATACTTTTTAATGTTTTGTTGATTTCTGCTATATATGCTTGAATCGGTTTATCTTCGATCCCCAAAACAGAAACACCGCACTTGCATTTCGGGATCAATATTTTGTGTGCCGGACTGGAAGAAACAGCTTTTGCCATTTTCGAACTTATTTCACCATACATTGAATTTACAATGACGATCCCCATTGCTCCGATGATAACATCCGCTTTTTTACTGTTATATTTAACAGCATTTTCACCTGTAGCACCGTGATCCGCTCCGGCTTTGAGCATAACGGAAGTTGCCGCGGAATTCGTTCCCGCAGCAATAATCTCCGCATCTTTGTTTTCACTTCTGATATGTTCGATGACCTCTTTACCGATGCCGCCGCCCATACCGTCAATAACCAATATTTTCATTTCTGTTTATTCCCGGATCTGTTAAACTTACACTCCGCGCTCAGCCATCATGATTTCGATTTCATCTTCATTGATTCCGACCATAGCTTCACCCAAATCCTCGGATAACTCAGCAAGCAGTTTCGCATCATTGAAATTAGCTACGGCTTTGACGATTGCAGTTGCACGCTTTTTCGGATCACCCGATTTAAATATACCCGACCCCACAAACACACCTTGTGCACCCAATTTCATCATAAGAACAGCATCAGCAGGTGTAGCAACTCCTCCTGCAGAAAAGTTCAATACAGGTAAGCACCCATTTTTATGTACATATTCGATAAGTTCAAACGGAACCTGTAACGCTTTTGCTTTATAAAACAATTCATCTTCACGTGATGATTGTATCATTTTTATTTCCGAATTGATCGTACGCATATGCCTTACAGCCTGCACAACATCACCGGTTCCCGCTTCACCTTTTGTCCTCATCATTGCCGCGCCTTCAGCAATTCTCCGCAGTGCTTCACCCAAATCGGTCGCACCGCAAACAAACGGAGTTTTAAACTTCCTTTTTTCAACATGATATTTATCATCTGCAGGAGTTAAAACTTCACTTTCATCAATGCAATCAATGCCGATCGCTTCAAGGATTTCAGCCTCAACAAAATGTCCGATACGAACTTTCGCCATAACCGGGATCTTCACGATGCTTTGGATCTCTTTGATCATCTTTGGATCACTCATCCGCGAAACACCGCCCGCGGCTCTTATATCAGCAGGGATCCTTTCCAAAGCCATAACAGCGCAAGCACCCGCTTCTTCAGCGATCTTCGCCTGTTCAGGCGTAGTCACATCCATAATGACCCCACCCTTTAATTTTTGGATCTTCTCCCCAACAACTTCATAATGAAACTTCATTTAAATAATTCCTCCGAAAAATAAAAAACTCGCAAAAGTATATATACCACAAAATCAATACTTTTTGCAAGATTTTTAATATTGTTAACCAAATGTATTATTTATTATATACTACTCAATTCTCTCCGGCTCTGCGTTTTTGTTCTTTTGACCAGCTTTTTTTGCCGCCGAGGAGTATTGAGAAAGCTATGTTATTGGCGTGGTCTGCACTGCGTTCGAGATCTGTTATCATATCGGTGAAGATGACGCCGCTTTTGGGTTCACATCCGAATGCTTTTAATCTGGCTATATGATTTTCCGTATATTCAGCTGAAAGTTCATCGATTTCCTGCTCCTGCGAATTGATCATCGGAAGTAAAGACATATCGTCTCGTTCATATGCCTCCATTGATTTTTTTGTTAAATTTAAAGTCAATTCACTTAATCTTTGAAGCTCATCCAATGCAGCTTCCGAAAATTTTAAATCATTTTCATTTATGATCACGGTATATTCGGCAATATTTTCGGCGTGATCGCCGATTCTTTCGATATCTGAGACTGCCTGAAACATTTTACCGACTCGGATAGCTTCATAACTCGAAAGTGCCATGTTATTTATCCAAATTAATTTTATTGAAATATTGTGACTCAAATAGTCAATTATTTTTTCATTTTTCAAAGTCGATTTTACTTTATCGAGATCTTTATTAATAAATGCATCGACTGCCAATGATAAGTTTTCATATGCGATTTTACCCATTCGACAAAGTTCAAGATGTGCATTCATTACAGCAACAGAAGGTGTCTGACTGGTTTTTTCATCCAGATACATCAGCTTTTTTTCATAAATCGTTTCATTGCCGCTCTCGGTCACGGGAACTATCTTTTGCATAAGCATTGATACTTGAGAAACAAACGGTAAAAGCAGGAACATCGTAGCAAAGTTATAAAGAGTGTGGAACATAGCAACCTGACGCGCAGGTTCTGACCATGTTGATTGAAACCAACCGAGGATTCCCGGGAATAAATATATCAATGTTCCGAAAATCGTACTTCCGATGATATCAAACATTATATGAAAAATTGCGGCACGTTTGCTTTCACGATTTGCAGGGATCGAAGCAATGACTGTTGTGATACTCGTTCCGATATTTGTACCCAGAATAATATATGCCGATGTATCAAAAGGTATAGGAACACCGCTTAAATGAAGTGTTACCAAAATTCCCATTGTAGCTGATGAACTTTGTATGATCGCAGTAAAAAGAAAGCCCGCCAAAATCGATAAAATCGGATTTTGAAAAGTCGTTAAAATCGCATTGAATTCGGGACTGTCCGCAAGACCTTTAAGCGGACCGCCCATAACGGAAACACCAAAGAACAAAATACCGAATCCTAAAATAGCATAACCGATGTTTTTAACGTTTTGTTTTTTAATAAACAAATACATTATTATACCGATAAAAATAAATAAAGGTGCAACCTGATCGATTTTAAAAGCTATAAGTTGTGCACTGAAAGTCGTACCGACATTTGCACCCATGATGATTCCGATCGCTTGTGTCAGGTTCATCATTCCCGAATTCACAAAACTGACCGTCATGATCGTTGTTGCTGTAGAACTGTTTATCGCTATGGTAGCAAGTATTCCGACCGCAACAGCCGAAAACCTGTTTGATGTTACGCGTTTAATGATACTTTGTAAACTGTCACCTGCAATAAGTTCAAGACCGTTCGACATCATCTTCATGCCGAACAAGAATAATCCCAAACCGCCGACAACCAAAAAAATGCCTTCCAAAGCCGGACTCATAAAATTACCTCATGATTATATTAATAACAATTATGTGATTTAATACGTATTTATTATATACATAATTTATGTTTTTGCATATACATCATAACATATTTTAATGCGTTAACAGTATAGATATTAAATCAATAAAAATCAATATGAAAACTCCCCAACATATACATCGGGGAGTGTTCCGGTTTTGTTCTTATTGGCACTGAGATGAAACAAAAGCGCGTATATTTGATTCGTTTGCATATGTGTTGAAATCAGTTCCGTTTTGCACAACCAATGTCGGTGCACTTCTTATCGAATATTTTTTGGCAACTTCGGGATTTTTTGAAACCTCTATGACTTCATATTTTATATTGGCGTCATTCATAAACGATTGAACCGTAACGCAATTGGGACATTGGTCGGTGGTAATGAGCATAAAACTGTATTCCTGCTTGTCGGTCTTAACACTTTCTGCAGTTTTGGCGGTTTTTTCTGACTTTCCGGCTTTTTCCGGTTTTTCGGTCTTTGCGGTTTTACCTGAATCGGTTTTAACATCTGCAACAGATTCATCAGATACATTAGTCACATTTTCCGCAACTGCAGGACCGGTGTTGACAAATTCACCATCAAAACTGTCTGCTGACATACCGTTCATCACATCATATACTTTCCGCGCTTTGAACTCCTGTGTCTTTCCTGCATTCCAGTTTTGAACCGGACGATAATATCCTGTTATCCTGCTGTATACTTCTGTTGTTTCACCGCAATCTCCGCACTTATATTGTTCACCCGTAAGATATCCGTGATTTTTGCAAATCGAATATGTCGGTGACAATGTATAATACGGCAGTTTGTAATTCTCGGCAATTTTGCGAACCAAATTTGCGGCAGATTTCCAGGTCGGCAGTTTTTCTCCGATAAACGCATGGAATACGGTTCCCGATGTATACAATGTTTGCAAATCATCCTGAATCGTAAGAGCTTCAAATACATCTTCGGTATATCCGACCGGGAGATGGGATGAATTTGTATAATAAGGTGCTTCTTCTTTGTTTCTTGCTGCCGTGATTATATCGGGCCAACGTGCAACGTCATGTTTTGCAAGACGATACGCCGTGCTTTCCGCCGGGCTGGCTTCAAGATTATACAGATCACCGTATTCTTCCTGATAATCGGAAAGCCTGTTTCTCATATGATTGAGTACATTTTGTGCAAAATTTTGTGCCTTGGTGCTTGTTAAATCAGTTCTGAGCCATCCTGCATTGAGCGCGGCTTCGTTCATGCCAAGAAGACCGATGGTTGAAAAATGGTTGTCAAAACTTCCCAAATAACGTTTTGTGTACGGATAAAGGCCTTCATCCAAAAGTTTTTCGATTATCACACGCTTAGCTTTGAGGCTGCGTGCCGAAACATCCATCATTTTATCAAGAAGAACATAGAATTCGGCTTCACTGCGTGCTTTATAAGCAAGTCTCGGCATGTTGATCGTAACAACACCTATTGATCCTGTGCTTTCACCGCTTCCGAAAAATCCGCCCGACCTGTTGCGAAGCTCTCTCAAATCAAGTCTGAGGCGACAGCACATACTGCGAACATCGCTCGGTTCCATGTCACTGTTGACATAGTTTGAAAAATAAGGAGTGCCGTATTTAGCTGTCATTTCAAACAATAAACGACTGTTTTCCGTTTCGCTCCAATCAAAATCCTTCGTGATCGAATACGTGGGGATCGGATATTGAAAACCGCGACCGTTTGCATCTCCGTCAAGCATGACTTCGAGAAACGCTTTGTTGATCATATCCATTTCCGGTTTACAGTCTTTATATTTAAAATTCATTTCCTTTCCGGCAACGATCGCGGGAAGTTCGGCAAGATCCTGCGGTACGACCCAATCCAATGTGATGTTTGAAAAAGGCGCCTGCGTACCCCAACGTGACGGAGTATTTACTCCGTAAATAAAACTTTCTATACATTTTTTAACTTGATCGTATGTGAGATTGTCTGCTTTAACAAACGGAGCAAGATATGTATCAAACGACGAAAACGCCTGCGCACCTGCCCATTCATTTTGCATTATCCCCAGGAAGTTGACCATTTGGTTGCACAAAGTCGGAAGATGCTTTGCAGGGGCGGATGTTATTTTGCCGCCGATTCCGCCGAGACCTTCCTCAATGAGTTGCTTCAGACTCCATCCGGCGCAATAGCCCGTAAGCATGGAAAGGTCGTGCAAATGAATATCTGCATTGCGATGAGCATCGGCTATATCTTTATCATAAACTTCGCTGAGCCAATAATTTGCCGTAATCGCTCCCGAGTTATTCAATATAAGACCGCCGACCGAATATGTGACCGTAGAGTTTTCTTTTACTCTCCAGTCAGTAACATTTACGTAACTGTCAACTGTTTCTTTGA
>Ga0123356_10001680_pt1 | contig 24216 bp, 20 predicted proteins | sample TergutEmb28metaG_2_FD_92546 | JGI IMG/M metagenome (GOLD analysis project Ga0123356, IMG submission 92546) | Embiratermes neotenicus P3 segment gut microbial communities from Petit-Saut dam, French Guiana - Emb289 P3 | ecosystem: Host-associated > Arthropoda: Insects > Digestive system > Gut ...
CTTATTGCCGGATACCGTGGAGGGATTACAGGGGAAATTATAATGAGAATTATCGATACCCTAAGTTCATTCCCCGGAATTGTCCTTGCACTCTTGATGGTTGCGATATTGGATAACAGCCAATTTAGTTTATTTATAGCTTTATTAATTCTTTTTATACCAAGTTATACCCGTGTTATGCGCACAGGAGCAATGCAGTATAAAAATGCCGTATTTATACAGGCAGAAAAAATTCTTGGCGCTGGTTTTTTACGCATTACTTTTATTCATATCCTGCCAAACCTAACTCCATCGCTTCTTTCTGCTTCAGTTATCGGGCTTTCGAACGCAATTTTAGCAGAGTCTGCCATGAGTTACCTTGGAATGGGAATACAACCGCCATATCCTTCGTGGGGCAGAATGCTTTTTGAATCGCAATCATGGTTTTTCAATGCTCCATGGTACACACTAACACCTGGTATCTTTATCATGCTTACAGTTGTCGCTTTTCACCTGCTTGGCGAAGGTATCCGGCAAAGCATGTTTAACCGCGGTTTAGGAGGGCATCATGGCTAACTTATTTGATGTACAAAATCTGACTGCAGGTATAACAAAAAACGGAAAATATTTTAAAATACTGGACAATATCAATTTTTCAATTGATGAAGGCGAAATTGCAGGCCTTGCCGGAGAATCAGGCTGCGGAAAGAGCATGACAGCCCTTTCAATTTTAAACCTTCTGCCGCAAGCCATAAAAATCACAAGCGGCAGAATAATTTACAACGGTATCGATCTAACTTCACTAAGCGAAAAAGAAATGTGCAAAATAAGGGGAAGTGAAATCTCCATAATTTTTCAGGATTCAAGTTTAGCTCTTAATCCCACAATGAAAGCGGGCAAACAGATCGCAGAAACACTGGAACTCGCACAGAAATACCATACTTTCGATTCCAGGAACAAAGAAGAAATAAAAACAAAAACATTAGAAATACTTAACGCGCTTGGGTTTGATGATCCGCAAAAAATCTTTGATGCTTATCCGCACCAGCTTTCCGGCGGCATGTGCCAAAGAGTTATGACAGCCATCGCCGCAGTCCGCCAGCCCAAAATTCTGTTAGCTGACGAACCGTCTTCTTCTCTTGACGAAGAAAGCCAAAAGCGATGTCTTTCTCTGCTTTTGGAAATGAACCGTAACAATAAAATGTCCCTTCTTGTTATTTCCCACGATTTATCGATAATTCAGCAGTTTTGCAGCCGTTTTATTATTATGTATGCCGGAAAAGTTGTCGAAGAAGGCCCTGCACAGGCACTTTTCTCTCCCCTTCATCCATACACTCAAGCGCTGATAAAAGCGCTTCCGAACAAAGACAAACGCGGCGTTAGCCTTGAAAATATTCCGGGAAAAGTTCCATCAATAGAAGACCAGTTAAATGGCTGTCCCTTTGCCCCACGCTGTTCAAAAGCTCAAAACATCTGCAAAGAATCTTTCCCGCCGGTAAAAGAGTTTGACAACCGGAAAGTCCACTGCTATTATCCAATTGAATCCAAAAAATTAACCACGGAGTACTTGCAGCGAAGCTTCCAGCACACGGAGTTTCACGGAGGAGAATCAATTGAATAAACCTGTTCTGCTGTCTGTTCGTAATGTCTCCAATGTTTATACTGACCGCAAGCTCAATGCTTTTGGAAAAATTGAATTAAAACCTGTATTAAATAATGTAAATTTGGAAATACATACCGGCGAGATTTTTGGTTTAACGGGTAAATCCGGCTGCGGAAAAACTACCCTTGCACGCTGTATCCTGGGATTAACAGATTATGAGGGAGAAATTCTTGTCGACGGACAAAAGCAGGTTGAGAAATCCGCAGCAATTCAGATGGTTTTTCAGGATCCTGGAGCTTCGCTTAGTCCCACAAAAAAAATCGGCTGGTTAATAGAAGAACCGCTGGTTATTCACAATATAGGAACACCTCAAGAACGCATTCAGAAGGTTGATGAAATGCTTCTTAGCGTCGGACTTGACCCATCCTACAAAACACGGCGTATCCATGAACTAAGCGGCGGTCAAAAACAGCGTGTCTGTATCGGACGCGCGTTGATTCTGAAACCGCGGCTTTTAATCGCAGACGAGGCAATCAGCTCTCTGGATGTATCGGCAGGAGCGCAGATCCTCAATTTGTTCAGGGAACTGCATCAAAACATGAAATTGAGTATTTTATTTATTTCGCATAACAAAGATGCTGTTGAATATCTGTGTGACAGAATAGCTGTGATGGAGAAAGGCGCCCTGTTATGCACCGCGTCAAGCGGTGTGGATGAAATATCTTAAAACGGCGTCTATGAAATATGCGCGAGGGATTTATCCCGAGCTGCGCGCCCGGTTTCATCAAGATATTTTAAAACATCAATAGCTTTTGGAGGACAGCCGCCCGCAAAAGTTTTAAAACCCCGCGTACAGTTTCCAATTCCAAGGCCATCGCCGCTTTTTCCCTTGAATCCCTGCCCGATACATATCTTTCTGCCCGCAGTTGTTCGTCCGCTAGAGCGGTGCAGAGCAAAAACAAGAGCGGCATAACAAACAGAGCAAGCATCTTTTTCTTCGATTAGGCTGCGGTATTTGTCCGCAATTCTTTTGCTCTTTGCCTGATTTACCGGTTTAAACGCGGCGTTTAATTCCATTACTTTTGTTTCATGTGAATAATATTCACCTAACCCTATTTTTTTTCCAATTAACAAATATTCGATATCGTCAGGTCTGTAACCGATCAATTCAGCGCAAAAAGAATCAACCAAAAGCGGATTTAAACCGGCAATAATGCGGTTTGCTTCTACCGGTGTTCCGCCTTCCTCAAAACTCAAGTCGCCGCAAATGCCGTCTACCACACAATAACCGGTCTTTAACAAAACATTTAACACAGCAACAGGTTTATGAATCCCCAGTGTATGAAAGCGTTTCATTTCATCCTGCGGTATACATCCTTTTAGATTTTTCATGCAGCAGGTCAGGCGTGTTTGGCTATGGGCTTTTAATACCGGCACATTGATCAAAAAATCTGTTTTTAGCGCTGTTTCGCAAATATTAATATCATAGCCATTGTGCGTTAGTTTTACATAACGGTCGTTTTTCAAATCGATCAACGGTACATCGTATCTTTTTTGCAAAACTTCATACCCGCATATTCTGAACGCCTGTTTTGTACTATGTCCAACAGCCGAATTTTCAATAATATTAATATTTTGAATCCCAAAATCTTTCAGAAAAAGGATGATCCCTTCTACTACTTCGGAGTGTGTAGTTGCGCCATTATTTGCCGACTGCGGTGTTACTAAATTTGGCTTGATAGATACTGACATCCCGGGTTTAAGATATGTTTTTATGTCGGAAGCAGTCAAAGTATCAAATGTAGTTTTGACCCAATTTTGACCATAATTAATTGTAATCATTTAGTTCCGGAAACTATGTATCGGCGCAGGTATTCGCCCGCCTCTGTTAATGAAAACGTCGCTATTTGCGGTATTTACCGGCATTATGGGAGATCCGCCCAAAAGACCGCCAAACTCCGCCCACTCACCCGCTTTTTTGCCGGGAACGGGAATTAAACGCGCCGCTGTTGTTTTATTGTTCACCATGCCAATTGCCATTTCATCGGCGATTATTGCGGCAATTGTCGCAGCCGTTGTATCTCCTGGAAGGGGAATCATATCCAATCCTACAGAACAAACACAGGTCATGGCTTCAAGTTTATCCAGAGTGATAGAGCCGCTCTTTACAGCGTTTACCATGCCTTCGTCTTCTGAAACAGGAATGAACGCCCCGGAAAAACCTCCGACATGGGTTGATGCCATAACGCCGCCTTTTTTTACCATGTCGGTTAACATCGCAAGAGCGGCTGTTGTTCCGTGAGTTCCGCAAGTCTGTAAACCCATCTCTTCCAGAATACGAGCGACAGAATCTCCGACTGCCGGAGTCGGCGCCAAAGATAAATCCAAAATACCGAATGGAACGCCGATACGTTTTGCCGCTTCCATCCCAACAAGCTGACCCATGCGTGTAATTTTAAAAGCAGTCTTTTTTATAGTATCAGCTAACACGTCAAAACTCATTTCGCGGCAATTTTCAAGCGCCGCTTTTATTACACCGGGACCAGAAACACCGATATTAAGCGCGCTTTCCGCTTCTCCCACTCCATGAAAAGCGCCCGCCATAAAGGGATTGTCCTCGGGAGCATTGCAAAAAACAACCAGTTTTGCACAGCCTATGCCATCCCTTTCCGCGGTTGCTTCGGCAGTTTGTTTAATTATTTCTCCCATCAGCCTTACTGCGTCCATGTTAATGCCGCTCTTGGTTGCCGCGACATTTACAGATGCGCAAGTCCGTTCTGTCTGTGAAAGCGCAAAAGGCAGCGATCTTATCAGTTTTTCATCGGCAATAGACATCCCTTTTTGAACCAAAGCGGAAAAGCCGCCGATAAAATCAACACCCAATTCTTTTGCCGTCTCATCCAAAGTTTTTGCAAACGAAGTGTAATCATTTTCACCGCATGAAGCTGCGACAAGAGCTATAGGAGTAACAGAAATTCTTTTATTAATGATTGGAATACCGTATTCTGTTTCAATATCACATCCGGTTTTTACAAGAGGTCCTGCAACGCGTAAAAGTTTTTCCCTGATTTTTTTTCTTGTAGCGTCACCTGTGGAACAGGCGCAATCCAAAAGCGAAACACCCAATGTAATGGCGCGGATATCCAATTTGTAGCGCATAAACATATCAACGGTTTCTTTTATTTCAAACGGCGTAAATAACATTACAATTAATCCTTCATTACTTTTCTTTAATCCGCAGACTAATCATCCGCGTTAATCCGCGCCGTACCATAGGTACGCAATCCGCGGACTATATACGATGCATTGTAGAAAAAACTTTTTCATGCATCAGGCTGATGCTCACATTTAAGCTGTCGCCAAGGGCTGTAAGTTCCTTCTTTATTTCTTCAAGAGTTTTTGTCTGGCCCAAACTAACCATCATCATCATTACAAAGTTTCCGCTTAAAACAGTCTGCGATATATCTTCGATATTGATGTCACGTTCCGCCAAAAAAGCGGAAACCTTTGCGATAATTCCTACTTTGTCGGATCCAACTACTGTTATTATTGCATTCATAAGCTTCTTAATATCCTTTCCGCTTCTGTGCGATCAGAAAAATTCGGGTTACGGCTGATTAAATCCTGTAAATGACGTCTTGCTTCGGCATTTTGTCCAAGTGTTACGAATGTCTTGCCCAATTCAAAAAGCGCGTCCCAGTTATTTGGCGCTAAACGAAGCACTGCCTGATATGCATTTTGCGCGCTTTGATGATCACCAGAGGCGGCATAAGCCCGTGCAAGATTAAACCTTACTACAGAATCATTCGGCCTTGCATTAATTGCGCGCTCATAATGGGTTATGCTGTTAGCCCAATTTTCCTGCCTTGCATAAACAGCGCCTAAATTATTATTTACTTCAAAGTTAGCCGGCTCAACAGCAAGAGCCTGATTAAGAAATAAAAGCGCATTGGCTAAATCTCCGGTTGTCAAAAAAAGGCTGCCAAGATTAATTCGGGGACGCAGATATCTGGAATCAAGCGATGCTGCATTTCTATATGCCGCAATTGCAAGGTCAACAGCGCCTGATGCTTCCAAAGCAAGTCCCATAGTGTACACATAAACAGCATTGGAAGGATTAGAATCCACGGCTAACCTTGCATGATTTATAGCCTCGTTATTTTTCTTAAGTTCCAGTTTAACAATTGCCATATTATAATTTAACACAGGATCAGAAGGATTCATCTGCAAAGCTCTTGTAAATAAATTTTCTGCTTCAGCAAAATTTTCCGCCTGGCTTTGCGCGACGGCAAGCTCGCGTAATGTATTCAAATCATTTGGATTGTGCTGGAGAGCTGCAGAAAACGCCGAAATTGCGCCCCTTGTATCACCTCTTGCAAAAAGAATCCTGCCAATTTCCCTGTGCGCAATAGCATAATCCGCCCTTATCGCGACTGCGCGCCTGTAAGCGTTTAGAGCGTCATCCAGACGATTCAACGCGCGGAATGTTCCGCCAAGATTATACCAGGACACTTCGGCATTGGGATTTATCCTTGTCGCTGCCTGAAAAGCATCCCTTGCTTCGGCAAAACGCCTTACTGTAAAAAAGATTCTTCCCAATTCGTGTTGATATAAAAAATTATTTTGATCAAGACGAGCTGCTTCCCTGAATGAACTTATCGCCGCGTCATTTTGGCCAGCGTCACGTGTTATGCGGCCAAGTACATAGTGCGGCAGCGCTTGAGTGGAATCTTTTTGAATTGCTTCGTTTGCATAAGAAGCTGCATTGTTTAGGGCTTCCCTTCCCTGAGGTGTATTTGGGTTATTTGAATGATATTCATAAAAAGCATCTGCCATTTCTGCCAATTTCTGCGCTTCAAAACGGCTTTCGCCAGGAGGCATAACTCTTCTGGCATCAGAGAAAAACCGCAAAGCACCTGTTAGATCACCCGCAGCAAGAGCAGCCCTTCCGTCAGCCACAAAATTGTTTATCCGGCGCATAACATCCTGTAATTCCCGCGAAACCCTCGCTAGTTCTTCTTCCTGCGCTCTTCTGCGCTCTTGATCAGCTTCTGCAGCTGCAACGGCAGCCGCCCTGCGCTCTTGGTCAGCTTCTGCGGCGGCAGCCCTGCGTTCTGCAGCAGCTTCAGTATCTGTTCCTGGTATAGAAGACTGAACGATAACAGGTCTTTGAAGATTGGAAGCTAAAATTTCATTTTGCCGGCGTTGTTCTTCAAGAAAACGGCGCTGTGTTTCAAGAAAGGCTTCAGCGCCGCCGCTTCTATCAGTATTAAGAATAGCCATTTGAAGAGCACGCGCTTCGTTATCATCAGGATTATCAATTAAAAGGCCGTCAATAAGATTTAAAGCCCTGTCAAACTCCCCTGCGGCGGCATAGTCGCCTGCGAGCCTTAATGTATTGATTCTTCTTTCATCACCGGCATTCTGCACAATTGTTCTGCCCGAAGAGCTGCTACCGCATGTTTGCAGAAGAATTACAACTATTATTAATGCAACCAGAAGCCCAGCGCCAAGAATTATTAAATAAAATTGCTTTCTTCTCATCTAATGTATCTTACCATTACTCCAGTACAAATTCACCTTCAAAATGTTCAACACCTTCTGAGCCGGCAGAAATACCCTGGCTTGTTTCAGCCACCGATTGAAGAGAGGCGGCGACTACCTCCAAGAGCCTCTGTCTTTCTTCTGCAAGCCGGCGATTTTCTTCTTCGGTAATTACCCTTCTCATCTCATCGGCCATAGCTTCTGTCCGGATCAAATTTATCAATTGTTCAATATTAGACCTCTGCGAAGAACGCGGTTCTACCCTTAGATATTGTTCATAATCAGTAATGGCATTATCCAGATTTCCGGCTCTAATACGGGTATTTGCCCTGCCCAAATATGCATTGGAAAAAGAAGAATCAAAACCGATAGCCTGGGTATAAAACTGATCGGCTTCGTTCAGATTCCCCCTTTGGAAATATACATTTCCCAAGTTATTGGCGACAGTAGCGGATAAATTCCCTGCTCCAGGCAAAATTCGCCTATATATGGCAATAGCTTCATCCATTCTGCCAAGCTGTTCATAAACAATGCCAAGATAAAGAGAAGCCATGATATTTGCAGGATCTTCTGCCATAGCCCGTAAAAGAAAATCAACCGCCCCAGAAGGCTGGTTTTGCATCAATAGCTCTTCTCCCCTGGTAAAATTGGACTGTCCATAGCCAAAAACAGCAAAAAATAGCAATATGTATATAAATATTATCTTTTTCATCATAACACCTTCCTATTAAATCTATATTATGGTAATCTCTAAAAACTAAAAAGTTTTTAGAGATTGATGTTATTTTATCATTTTTTGAGGCTTAAAGCCTCAAAAAACGTTAACTTGTTATCTGAGAAAACCTCTAAAAAAAGTTTTTAGAGGTTTTCTTATACTAATATAACAACGAATCTTGATATATGTATCGACAAAAAGGGCTTGACCATTGAAAATACTCTGTATTTCAGACCAAATTGACCCTCAAGTTTATTCTCCCGGCATAAAAGACCGTTTTTCCGGCGTTGATTTAGTACTTTGCGCAGGAGATCTGCCCCTTAATTACCTGGATTTTATTATATCCAGCCTGAATAAACCTTTGCTCTTTATCTTCGGAAATCACCATACCGAAGAAATGAGACATTACAAAAAGCTCGCAGGTATCTCATTACTACAGCAAGAAAAGGAAAAATATGAATTTCCCGGCTGCGGAGCAGTTCATATTGGCACAAAGATAAAAACCGAAGGGGATTTTATAATAGCCGGTCTCGGAGGCTCCATGCGCTACAATAACGGCAGCAATCAGTTTACGGATTTTGAAATGTATGTTGAGATTACAAAACTTTTACCTCAGCTTTTATGGAATAGAATTGTACACGGGCGGTATGTAGATATACTTTTAACCCATGCTCCTCCAAGGGGTATTCATGACAAAAATGACAGATGTCATTTGGGATTTAAAGCTTACCTTTGGTTTATGAAGGTATTCAAGCCAAAATATCTTGTTCACGGTCATACTCATTTATACGATATGTGTGAAACGCGGTGCACCAAGTGGGAAAATACGATGATTATAAACGCATATAGTCATTATGTAATTAATTTGGATGATTCAAATGGATAATAATATAATAGCCCTGCAGGCTTCAGAAGATTTCAGCCGCGCAAAAGGCAGAGCTATGCTTTCCCAAATTCAAAATTTCTTAAATACAGACCGTAACAAACTCCTTTCTTTTCATGAAGTCAAAGACATTTTAAAACCCAAAAATGAAGTTTATAAGGGAAGCAAAACAGTACCTATAGAATTGATTGCCGGCAGCGAAGGCCGGTACAGGGATTTTACAAAATATTTTCTTCCAAAAAGGGAACATTTGCGCCAACGCTGGCAAAAAGTTGATGAAGCTCATATAAAGGACATTATTCTGCCGCCAATTCTGCTTTATGAAATAGGGGGCGTATATTTTGTCCGTGACGGCAACCACAGAGTATCGGTTGCAAAAATGCAAAAGGTTGAATTTATCGATGCCGAAGTTATAAGCCTTACAACAGAGATCAACATAGAGCCTTCTATGACGCTGGAAGACCTGACAATAGCGCTTATAATTTACGAAAAAAAAATATTTTACAGCGAGACATATTTTGGCGATTTGACAGACTATTGGGATCTTAATTTCAGCTCTCCCGGACGGTACGATGTTATTTATAACCATATTCTGGTTCATAAATATTATCTGAATGAAGATATCGAAGAAGAAATCCCTTTTAGCGACGCTCTTGTATCATGGTATAACAATGTGTATAATCCAGTAATAGCTATAATAAAAGAACAGTGGCTGCTTATTAATTTTCCCGAAAGAACGGAATCTGATCTTTATGTGTGGATTATCAAGCACTGGGATTTTTTGAAAAAGAAATACGGCACTTATTCCCTTGCAAAAGCCGCAAACGATTTTTCAAAAAAGTATGGACAGGACAAGGGAAAAAACTGGAGATTTTTTACATTGCTGGTTAACAGATTATTCGGCGGGAAAAAATAATGGCTGTTTTATCGATACAATCCCATGTTGTTTATGGTTATGCGGGAAATACAGCAGCCGTTTTCCCCCTGCAGCGTCTTGGCAGGGAAGTCTGGGCGATAAACACGGTAGAATTTTCAAATCATACAGGTTATGGCGCATGGCGCGGAAAAATCCTTGGCGCTGATTTGACTTCTGAACTTGTTTTGGGGCTTGAAGAGCGAGGCGTACTTAACCAATGCGAAGCGGTACTTTCAGGTTATCTTGGAGACGGAGCAGTCGGCGAAGCCATTATAAACGCTGTAAAAAAAGTGCGAAAGGAATCCAGCGGCGCACTGTATGCCTGCGATCCTGTAATGGGCGATACCGGCCGCGGGTTTTATGTCAAACCTGATATTCCCGAAATGTTTAAAAAGAAACTTGTCCCGCTTGCAGACATTGTAACTCCCAACCAGTTTGAACTTGAAGCGCTGACCGGTATCAACATAAAAAACGTGTATGATGCTATTAAGGCAATAAACATACTGCACGAAATGGGACCGTCCATTATACTTTTAACAAGCTTTAAGGAAAAAGACGGGGAACTGAGCATGATTGCTTCTGATAGGACGCAAATGTTCAGAACTACCACTGCCGAACTGCCTTTGGATGGCGGCGTTGCGGGAACAGGAGACATGACCTCGGCTGTATTTTTGTCACGGTATTTGGAAACAAAAAACCTGGAAAAAACACTGGAACTGTGTACCGCATCGGTTTTTAGTATTTTAGAAGATAGTTATAAAACATTTTCTTTGGAAAAGGATAGTAACATGGAGCTTAAATTTATAACCTTTCAGCAGCAGTTTGTATCTCCTGCACATTATTTTAAAGTGGAAAAAATAACATTATGAAACTTATTGAAAACAATGATTGGATAAAAAAAAGTCCTTATGACCGTTTTTCGTATTTTATCGCATCAAAAATTGATCGATACAAAACTCTTTTGCAGACTATCGAAAAACTCTCGTTAAATTCGCTGGTTATCCAAATTGAGGACAACCGCCACATTTTTATTTTTCCTCCCGGAAAAAAATTACCTGCCCAGAGAGGAGCTTCTTTTCCCTTTGCCGGAGAAGATCCGTATATATTTGTCGCCCATTATGACCGTGTCGAAGGAAGCCCCGGCGCAAATGACAACAGTATCGCTGTTTTTCATTTATTAAATGCAGCTAACATTTTTGCCAAATTTAATTTAAGCAAGTGGATAATACTTTTTACGGATAAAGAAGAAATAAAATCGGGAGAAAGTTTTGAAAAGCAGGGTTCCTTTTCCCTTGCGCAAAAATTAAAAGCATGGGGGCTTGAAAAAGCTAAATTATTTAATTTTGACGCCTGCGGCACAGGGGATACTCTTATTATTTCTACCATTACAGATTATCTTTTGGGAAACAACGACAACCCCAGCATCAGCAAAGTAAAAGATTCTATCCGGGTTCTGCGCAATCACGCTCTTGATGCTGCTCATCTTCTTCGTTTGGACAAGGTGCTTCTGGCTCCTACTCCATTTTGTGACGACATAGGCTTTTTGCGCGCAGGTTTTGCAGCGCAGACCATCACCATGCTTCCATCCGAAGAAGCGGCGTTATACGAAGAAGTTTTACGTAAATATCCCAATTTTGCAAAACTTCTTGTCTCGGGAGAAATAAAAACTTCAGCGGAACGTCGTTTCCTTCCGCAAACCTGGCGTAACATGAACACTCCCGCTGATACCCCAGACCGCCTTACACCGCAGTATTTTAATCAGATAATGAACTTTATAATCGAACTTGTAAAATAAATTATTCTAAAAATTTTACCACGGAGAACACGGAGAAGGGGTAAAATAGCAAGAGTGAAAAAATATTATTTACAAACGCCCAGTATTTTGCTGTAAGCTTCCAGTGCGCTGTCTCCAAAATTGCCTGACAAAACTTTCTTTGTTAAAATTTTCCCAAGCTGCACTCCCTCTTGATCAAAGCTGTTTAAATTCCATACAAAGCCCTGAAACATTACTTTGTTTTCAAAATGAGCAAGAAGACTTCCCAATACAGCGGGGGTAAGCCTTTTACCGTAGATCAAGCTGGAAGGCCGTCCGCCGGGAAATTCCTTGTTAGGGTCTTGAGAGTCCTGTCCCTTTGCGAAAGCTACAATCTGCGCGGCAAGATTAGCGTTTAGTTTTGTCTGGCTTACAGAGCCGTCAACTGTTACATCATCGCTCTTTTGGCTTTCGGTAAAACCGATAAATTGAAGCGGAATATTTCCCGTACTCTGATGCAAAAGCTGATAAAATGAATGCTGCCCATTTGTTCCCGGTTCGCCAAAAATAACAGGGCCTGTATCATAATTAACCGGCTCGCCGTCACGGCTTACGCGCTTTCCGTTTGATTCCATGTCCAACTGCTGTAAATGCGCCGGAAAACGTGAAAGCGCCTGGCTGTATGGCAATACACAGGTATACGGAAGACCTAAAAAGTTCCGCTCCCAAACACCGATAAGCGCATCAAGTAAAGCTGCGTTTTGTAATATATTTTCGTTAAGCGCTAGTTTATCCGCTTCTGCGGCCCCGGACAAAAATTCCTTAAAAACATCAGGTCCAAAGACAAGAGACAATACACAGCCGCCTACAGCCGATGATGACGAATAACGGCCGCCGATATAGTCGTCAATGTAGAATGAATCAAGATATGCACTGTTACGCGCAAGAGGGCTTGTTTCGCTTGTAACGGCAATCATGTGTTTATTTGGGTCAAGCCCCGCCTTTACAAGTTTGTCTTTTACAAAAAGCTCGTTTGCAAGAGTTTCCTGCGTTGTGCCGCTTTTTGAAACAAGAATGAACAAGCTGCTTTCAAGCTGTGACGAAGCGATTATTTGGGAAGCGTCATCGGGATCAACATTGGAAATAAATTTTGCGCTCAGTTTCTTTTTGCCTTCTTTTTCTGCCCAGTTTTCAAGAGCCAGGTACATGGCGCGCGGCCCAAGATCAGAGCCGCCAATGCCTATCTGAATTACCGTGTCAAACATCCTGCCTAGCGACCCTTTGTACTTGCCTTCATGGACAGCGGCTGCAAAAGTACAGAACCTCTCCAGTTCTTTGCGGTAAAACTCTCCGATATTTTTTCCGTCTTCAATTACAGGCTGTCCTAACTCGCCGCGCGTTAGGTGATGCAAAACTTTGCGTTTTTCGCCTGTATTTATCATTTCGCCGTTAAGAAGCGCCTTATATTTTGCGATAAGTTCCTGCTCATTGCTGAGTTCCTGCAATAATTTGATACAATTTTCATCAACTGCTTTTGCAGCCCACGAAAAATTAAGGCCTGCAGCCATGGGAACAATACACTGCTCTACTCTTTTTTGGTCAAGTTTAGTTTTAAAATCAAAACCTGTATTTTTAAGAGCGGTAAGTTTTTTATAAACTTCAGTTTTATCAAAATTTAAATATAACATTGTATTCTCCTTTTTAAAATACTATGACAATTTTTAGAGAAAATCAATTTAAAACAAAGAGCACTATCACCATATTCTCGAAGGGCCCCGAACAACGCGGAAACCATGAACCCAGGTAGCTGCATTAGGCGGATCACTGTTTCGGACCACACTGCGCACATTACCGATTGCATTGCTCCAGCCCCCGCCGCGTCTGACGCGCTCAGCGGGAGAAAGAGAACTGCTGCCAGAACCTCTGGGGTTGTTGGCATTCTCGGCAGCATTGGAAATCAGATAATACGATGAATTATACGGAGCAAACCAATCCCAAACCCACTCTGATATATTTCCGCTCATATCAAAGATACCCAAGGCATTTGGGACTTTTAGACCAACCCGCTGAGTAGCCTGCGGAGACATATTCTTGACAGTTTCGTTATACCAGGCTACAAGAGTTGCATCGTTACTTCCTGCATAAATAAAATTCCCCGGTGAACCATTTCCGCCCCTTGCTGCGTATTCCCATTCCGCTTCAGTAGGCAGGCGATAACCATTGCCCGTCCAATCCACTGAAAAGGTTGCATTGGTCCTTGAAGCAACCGAACCGGAGTTTGGTATTATAGCGGTACTTAAAACAGTTAATGGACCGTAGACCGGAGTCAAGCCCGCTGACCAGTTTGTATTTGCATATTGAGTAAGCCTAAAACAATATTCAATCGCATCGAACCATGATACTCTGTCTACCGGCCTTCCGGAACTTCCCGCAATCCCGCGGAATTGACTGGGATTATCCCCTCCCATTATGTGAAAATAGCCTACTTCTTCTCTCTGCCCTGCTTCTATTAAAGGTTCATGCCTCTGCATAACCGTATACCTGCTTATGTAAAACCCGTCTACAGTAACGCGGCGTGTCGGATAAGCATGATAGGCAGCAGGGCTGCCAGAAACACCGGAATCGCCCATCACAAAACTTCCTCTTGGTACCCAAACCATGTCCGGATCCGGCGGAACCCATCGGGCGTAAAGATTTAAAACTAATTCACCATTAATTTCTACTAACTTGTCGGTGTGAGCGGATACATTCCAATTAAAGTCCCACTGATTCAACAGATAAGTGTCTCTTGCAGCCTGATTACCATTACTTATAACAGTTGTAGAAATACCGGGATCATTGCTATAGTACCACCGGTAAAAAGACCAATCGGTTGTCACTCTGTTTACAGGTAACGCCGGCATAAATGGTTCAGAAATTAATACAGTATCTGTAACAAACTGATCCGGCGGTTTGCGGAAAACTGAATTTGGCGTTGAGCCATTTGCAGTTCCCAAGTGGAATACAACTTTGTAAGTTCTATCAACCCATTTAGCATATAAGGTCATATTTGAGCGCACAGTATCGCGATCAAAATCCCACTTTACGGTTAAATCACTATCTATGTACCAGCCTTCTAAAACTTTGTTCTGATTTATAACGTTGACCGGTCTGTCAACTCTTTCGCCATGAGCAACTTCCTGCCTGCTTGGAACCGGAGTTCCGCCGTTAGCATTGAATGTAACATAATAGATGTTAGGAACCCATTTGGCATAAAGATAAAAGTAATCATTGCTTAACGTACCATAATTATTCTCATCAAAGATAAAAACGCCGTCACTTTCTGAAATTCTACTCGTTTGGAAATTCCATGGTTTTGTAAAAGCCAAATCTTCATACCAGCCGCCAAAGGTATATCCAGCCCTGGCTAAGGGACCGGGATCAATAATTAATCCTCCGGAGATTCCTCCAAGCCCTGTAAATATAGTAAAGTTGACGCGCGTTATTTGCGAGCCATCCGGTCTGGTTCCGCCATTTATCTGTAAATGTACAGTACGAACATAGGCGCTCCACCTTGCATGAAGCGTCATATTACCGGAAACAGTATCATTTGCAAAATCCCATCGATCTCCCCAATCGCCGCCAGAACCATCCCCTGTATACCAGCCCATTAAACCCATACTGTCTTTTCTTGGCAGAACAGGAGGTTCGGCAACTCTACCGCCGCGATTAATGAATTGATCTGGTACTTCCATGGGTTCATTTTTTTGATTAAGTACTTCCACTGCCGGGGGAATATTTTTTACGAAATTAACAGTAAAGAAGACTCTAGTCCATCTGGCAGTAAGTGTAATAAAGCCATCGCCATCTACATCATCACTTTCCTGAACCTTACGCGTATCCAAATCCCACAAATTGCCTCTTTCATCAAACCAGCCTACAAAACCAAAGTCATCGCGTTGAATGGATCTGATCCTGGGAATTGTACTGCCATAGAGTACCCTTATGGGCAATGGCTCAGGGCTTCCTCCGTCTGCATCGAAAAGTACAACTGCAAAATTTGCCCCGCTTCTTCCTATTTCGGGAATAGTAAGAGGTTCGCCATTCCACCAAGTTTCCATAATTGGATTATAACAAGTAGTAAAACAAGCAAAAATCAATATAAATATACTAAAAATTACCTTTAGATTATTATTTTTTGTATTCCTCATCACTTATTCCTTTCTTTATAATATAAATTGTAGCATATTTTTTTTAATAATCAAAGAATTTTACGATAACAATTTTTATAATGCTTGATAATTACAAATTTTCGATATATAGTTTTTTTAGTGAGTTTTTGTCAAAAAAGGGGTGTTTTATGGGATTCAATCGTTTAAAACTATTTTTTATACTATTTTTATTTTTAATCCTCATAAACGGGCTTCATTCGCAAACAGAATATGACTTTCCTGCCGGAGACTTTTGGTCTTTAAGCACCGGAGTAGGAATGACCAATTTTCTTGTTTATGGAAAACCTTTCCAGTTTATTATTGAACCTAGAGTGTGGCTTTCGCCCATATTAATGGCCGGGAGCAGAACCGGTATTAACTTCAGCGTCGAAACAAAAACAGATACGAATACTTTGAGTAATATTTTAACTTTGGAAAGCCAGGTGTATTTGCGCTGGAATTTCCTTAGATTGGGTGAAAATCCGGCAAGAAAGATCGATCTTTTTATTCAGGGTGGTTTGGGTTTGGTTGCGGCGTACAGAGGAGTAGATAACCCATTTGACGATGTTACTGAAACCCGCGGTTCTATTATGGCTGATTCAGCACTCGGAATAACTTTCCCATTGACTGACAGATGGTTTGTTGAAGGATCCGCACGCGGCGGATATCCGCATATATGGGGATTTTCTGTAACGGGCGGCTACAAATTCCCGTTACCGACAAAAACTATAACCGAAACCATAACAGATACCATAACCGATACAAGGATTGAATATATCACATTTGAAATTGACAGAACACTTCCTTCCAATGAGATTGTCAGACGGATAACAATTCCTGTGATTGAATATATTTTGTTTGGACCTGATATTGGAAGTTATAACATAGGCATAGATCATGACGCTCAGCAGCTTAATGAGCTTGCTCTTAATCAAACTATACAGATGCTTAAAGATAATCCCAATTTACGGGTAAGAATAGAAGGTCATGCCAACCCCTATACAATAAATCGAAGCGAAGCTGAAGACCTTTTGGCTCTTAGTACAATGCGGGCAAATGTAGTAGCTGATCTGCTCAGGGCAAGGGGCATAAGCGATGAACAAATAGTTTTAATCGCCTTCGGCGGTACAAGGACTGCTACCAACGAATGGGATATCAGAAACAGAAACCGCCGTGTAGAAATGATGATTATTCATTTTGACAATAATTAAAAATGGAGGAAAATATGAAAAACAAAAATATAAAATTTATTTTTTCTTTGATACTGGTGTGTTTTTTATTAACAACCTGTGAAAATTATTTTATGAAGCCATGGTGGGAGGAAAAAGAGCATAATTATGTTTTTCTGACAAAAAGTATTCTAGAATTTGTCTATGAGACAATAGTAGAAGTGCGCCCCTATGTGGAAATTCAGAACCTGAATATAATAGGCGTTAATTACGTTATCTTTTCGGGAGATCAATTTTTGTTTAATGCAGGGCCGGGCGTACCGGGCGGAACTAATCTTTCACTATCAGAACGAAATGCAAATATAGGAAATGTACTTGCTATGGCAAAAGAACTGGAAGCTTTCAAAGAATATTTGCTGATATTACACGGTCATGCAAATCCGGTTGATTATACTGACGAGGAAAAAAAACAGTTATATGAGCTTAGTTTTGGCCGGGCATCTGACGTAGAAAAATATGTAAGACTATTCTACGAAAACCTTGATATTGATTTTATTGTTAGAGACAATGTTAATCTTATTTTTGATCCTGATCTTACTCCACCGGCTGTTCCCAACCCCGAATTGGAAAACCGGATATTTGTAAGAGGATATGGCGGCGGAAATAATGTCGGTTCCAGCACTTGTGCAGGACTTAACCGCAGGGTTGAGATGATACTTGTTGAACTAACAACAGAAATCACCGGCCCAAGTGTGGGCGGCTGATCAAAAAAGGAGAAAAAATGAAAAAGATTATATCTTTAATGTTTGTTTTTTGTTTGGCTTTTCTTGTCCTGGGCTGCCAAAATGTAAAAAAGACAGCAGTAGTAAATCAGGAACCTGTAAAAATAATTATTTATACCTCAATGTATGAGGAAATCATAACAACTGTAAGAAGTAATTTACAAAGGCAATTTCCCGGCTGGCATATAGAATTTGTTTACGGCGGAACCGGTCTTATCCAGCAAAGGATTACCGCTGAAAAGCAATCAGGAAGATTGGGATGCGATATACTGATGGTAGCTGATCCTTCTTATTCCATGGAATTAAAAGAAGCCGGAATGCTCCACTCCTTTAGATACAGAGATGCTGCGAACCTGGCTTTTGATTACGATCCGCAAGGTTATTGGTATCCGGTTCGAGTCAGCAATATGGTGCTGGCATACAATCCATCAAGAAGCAGCAGAAATTCAATCCCAAATTCATTTTTTAATTTTGCAGATGATACAAGAATGGCAGGCACTATTTCGATGCGTAATCCCCTTGTTTCCGGAACTACCATGGTAACAATAGCAGTACTTCTGGAAAAATACGGTAATGGTTATTTTGATGCTCTTGGGTGGCAAAAACCAATGATTGATTATGGCGCCGAAGAAACCATAAGAAAACTGGAATCCGGTGAAAGCTCTGTTGCAATGATTCTTGAAGAATCAATACTAAGAATACGGCAGGAAAATAATTCCAGGCTCGAAATTATTTATCCAACCGACGGCGTTGTTGTGATTCCGTCCACCGTTATGATCGTTAATGACCGGTGGAACGCCAACAGAAATGCTGCCGCTGCAGAAACAATTGCTGCATGGTTTCTGAGCATGGAAGGACAAAATGCGATTGTAGACGGTTGGATGCATTCCGTAAGAAAAGATGTTACGCAGCTTCCCCATGGCTCTGTTCCTATTGAACAAATCCTAACAAACAGTATTCCTGTAAATTGGGAAAATGTTTTTAATCAGAGACAGGATATACAAAAAAGATTTGAAGAAAGTATATTAGCCAGAAGATAGATTCCTCCAGGGCGGGCTCAATTAACCGGCCACATAACCCATGAAAGACTTCCAGGATTTCTTACTTTCATTGTATATAAAGCATTTCCGCCGTCTGTATAAGTTTCAACCCTGTATAAAGTGTTCCAGCCCTTTTTCAAATGTAATTCAAAGGCCTGGAAAATATACCGAAGATTAGGATATAACACTGTATCCGATTTTATTGTACAGTCTCTGTCTACATAAATATGATATATATAACCTGAACTAAGTGAACCAATATCACCAAAGAATTCTTCCTTAATCAACTGATGAGTCAATTTTCCGTCATTATATGCATGAATCCAGATACCATTGCCTCTTGTATTCGCAGGACTGATAGTCATACGGCTGGCTCCCCATCCCCCTGACCATCCGCTCATCCGGTCTCTGTAAACAAAAAAACGGTTAAACAGACTGACGTTATCCATTAATTGTTCATCTCTCAGCTCACCAATAACAAAACTTAGAAGTCCATTTTCAATTTTTCCGGTTGTCACTACATGCTGCTTAAATCCTGATTCTTCCGGTAAGTCAACATAAACATTAATATCACAACTGCCATTGAATCTTATCAGAAAGTCACTTGCTTTTGTAATACCAGGACTCATATTTAGCTCGAATGTTTGTTCTCGGTTGACATTCAGCGAACTAAAATGTGTCGGGAATTCTTCATCGGAGCATGATGGTAAAACGATTATTATCATTACCATACAAAAGAACTTAAATATTTTTGTCACATTTTTCATAATACTCTCCTTTAGTAGTGAAAAATTTACTAATTATCTAAATTTAATTATTAAATTGGAAAGTTGTCGTGTATTTTTTTTGTTTCTTTTGTTTTTATTTATGATTATTTGCAGACGAGGTTGTTGATTTATACATTCTAAAATCGATTTCTTTTGGAGGAAGAAGGGAGCCTGCAGCAAGAGAATTTTGAACTTGTTCTTCTGCTTTTTCCCGCGTTATACCGGTATTACAAAGGCTCATTATTTTCCATTCTGTCCATATTTCGACCATAATATTATAACCTTCCCGTACATGGGCTTGTTCAATTGAAAATATCCTGTCAAGCATAGAATTATTTCCCTGACTCAAAGCAATTCGAGCGGCAGCTTCCAAAAGAGGAGCGGATAAATTTTCCATTGATCCAACTCTCTCGATATAGATATTCAGTTCAACAGAAGCTTCATTAACTTTTCCGTTAATAAGAAGGAGCGGAATAAATTCTTCCACAAAAGATTGTTCCTGAACATTATTCAGTTTCATTATACGGCGATAGTAATCCAATGCAGTCTGAATATCACCTTTTTTATTTGCAGATAAAGCAAGGTTTCGAAATGCCCAGGCATTTTTGTTTCTCTTAACAGATTCTTTCCAGCAAGTTTCTGCCTTTTCTATATTTCCCTGTTCAAAATAAATGACTCCCAGATGATAAGGAGTAAGCCAGTTTTTATCACGAGTCCTGTTTTTCTTTAGAAGTTTTTCCCATGTTTGATCAATTACAAAACTTCCCGGCTCTTCCTGCGCAGACCGCTTTGGAAGAAAGCCCGTCCGTAATAGTTCTGCCCATTGCGCTTCGGCTTTGCCAATTGATTCATAGGGGAATAATAAACCCGCAGGTAAAATTCCTGTAAGGCGGCCTTCAAGAGCGCCCCATCCGCTGCCCATATTGATTATTTTTGCTTTTTTGCCGCTGCGTTTCCGCCCCTGTTCAAGAGCTGCTTGAATCTCAGCAGAATCGATATATTTTGTAATGTTATCCGTTATATAAGCCCTTGCAGCAGGATAATCCTTTTGGTGAGATAATTGCGCATCCGCCTGAAAAGCAGTAAAAGCCTGAACCCAGTCAATAGTCTGCCCGGCGTTTATATCCGTTGTATGAAGCTGTGTCGGCGCCAGCCCTGCTTGTACTTCCAGGTAACCTTGTCCCGGCATAGAAAGAAACTCCTGCCACCTTTGCCCACCGCGATCTGTTCCCCAGCAAAACATCTTTCTATAAACAAGGGGATGGGTCGACATTTCACCGTATGTATATCCATCTTCATATACAGCGGCTTCAAAGGGCAAACCGCAATCAATCTTGTCATTCTGAAAAAAGTATTCGTTTGAATAATCGGAATTTATAGGATAAGATGCATCCTTGTCTGATAGTACAGGTAAGTGCGGCAGCGTTCCATAATCCATGGTTTTTGTTTTTCCCAAACCGGGAACTACATAAATTACTTCATCGCAGTTGCTAAAAACCCGTACTCCGGGGGTTTGAAGAATGGCAGCATTTGTCCACCAGTACAAAGGTTTGTCTACCTTGTCCGGATTTTCAATTCTGGTATAAGTGAACAGTACAGCAGAATCTTCTGGAAGGATAAATTCGATTCTCCAAAAAAGCCTGGTTTGCCGTTCAAATTCCCATAACCTAAGAATTGAATTTCCATCCGCTTCAAAAATTCCGGCAAAAACGGGATCACATGTATGTACCGTATGACCAAGACGGCCTATGTTCCACTCAATACCGCCGGAAAACCAGGCATCCCTTATCGCAAGGTTTGCGGGACGAAATATTGGATTAGTATAAAGGATGTCACGATTTCTTCGTTTGTCAAATAGAGACCAGAGCCTTCCTCCTAAAGCAGGAATGAATTCTGCCCTAAGGAATTCGTTTTCCATAACTACCAAAGAAAATTCCATATCGACAAGCCGGCGGTCATAACGATCCTGTTTTTTGTATGGTAAAATACGAAAACCGGTTTCCCGTCCAAAACTATATTTTTTATTTTCCGGGTAATTCGTCCCTGCAGCTACATCTAAATCCGGCTGCCTAAAAAAAGGCTGCGGATTTTCAGCGCCGACAGGAGAACCTTTTAATTTAATTTTTTCCAGACGGACTGTACCTTCCACATCAGCCTTTGATAGCGCCTGCAGTTACGCCCTTGATTATTTTGTCGGAAAGGAATAAATACAGAATAATGGTTGGCAGAAGTATGATTATTAAACCTGCAAACATCCCTCCCCAATCACCCGTATAACGCATCGCCTGATACAAATTAAAAAGCCCAACCGACGCAGGCCGCACGGCAGGCTGATTTGCAAAGATCAAAGCTACAAAAAATTCATTCCAAATTGTAACAGAATTAAAAACCGTCAATGTGATAAGCCCCGGCTGCACCAGAGGAAACATGATCATCCAGAAAGTTTTAACTTGTGAACAGCCGTCAAGGGCTGCCGATTCTTCATAAGAAGTGCTAAGATTTTTAAAATAGGCCATCAAAAAAAACACAGAAAAAGGAATATTCATTCCTATATAAAGGAAAATAAGAACCCACCGGTTGCCTATGAGCCTCATACTTGCTGCAAGACCGAACAGAGGCATAATAATCATTATTATCGGAATACCCAGGGCTGCGGCAAACAAGGCGCTGATTATGGCATTACCGCGGAATTTATAACGCGATAAAATATAGGATGCAGGGGACGCGATAATAATAATGGCAATAACAGAAACCACAGTATATAAAATGGAATTCATGAAAAACACCGAGACCCGCTGCGAAGTCCAGGCTCTTGCATAATTATTAAAATTGAAACCGCTCCTAAATTGAAACATATGATCGGAAAATATTTCTGCAGAAGTGGAAAGAGATGCAAAAAAGACCCATCCTATAAGTAAAAATGTAAAAGCTACCCACGATATTACAATAGCGTATCCGAGTTTTTTTAGCATATTTATATCTCCACGTCATCGTTTTTAACAATAAAGCTTGTGGAAAAGAATACAATAATAATTATTACCATCATACTTAATCCCATAACCGCTCCGGCTCCGGCGTCACGAACAACACCGGCTGCCGCTGTTGTTCCAAATACCGTAAAAAATAATATATTTAGGGGACCTGCCGTATCAAAGGAAGGCATGATAGGGCTGAATAAATGACCCCATAAAAAGAAACCTACGATAAACACAGTCCACATAACAACATTTGTCCGCGTAACACCGCGTATAAAAGGTAATGTTATATTTTTAAAACGTTGAAACACATTGGCTCCGTCAATCCGGGCAGCATCATGATAATCCTTGGGTATCTGCTCAATACCGCTTATAAAGATCAACATATGGTAACCAACCATTCCAAAACTATACGCTACAAGCACAGCCCAAAAACGGTTATCCGGTCCTGTCCATTGAGTTTGACTTAATGTGTCCAAATTCAACATACTGAAAAATCTGCTTAATAAACCAGTTTCCGGCTGGTATACAAAGTTTAGCCACATTGCTGCCATTGCTATGGCGCTTACAAGGTTTGGAAGGTAGATTGACGCGCGGAAAAATTTCGTTCCTATAAAATTATCCGATGTCAGAATCGCAGCAAAAAGCAAAGCCAAAAACATTACTCCCAAACCGCCAAAGAACCAAATTTTAAGGATATTCATCAGGGATTGAATAAAAATAGTCATACTAAAAGTTTTTATGTAGTTAGCTATTCCATTGAAAGTCCATGTTGAAACCGGATCGGAAACACTTTCAACATTAAAAAAAGTCATTATAAAAGTGCGAAGCGTGGGGTACAGAAAAACCATCAAATAAAAGAAAACAGCCGGTGCCAAAAAAGTAAAAATAACCGTCTTATTAGGCTTAAGCATTCTGTACCCCCTCGCGAATTAAAGTCTTCTTAGCGCTTCAGCAAATTGCGCTGCGTTCATGGTTCCTGCGACAAGCCTTTGAAAGTTTGCTGTGACTGTCGCATTGATGTCTGCATCATCCTGGAATCCTACTGCCCAGGGAAGCCTGTTTGTTGTAACATCTACTACAGCTTTTGCTTCAGCTAACTGCCGAGGCCACTGAGAATTTATACCCATTGGAATACCAAGGCTCTGACGTGCAAGTTCTTCATCCCATCTGCCTGTGGTCATCCACACAACAAATTGGAAAGCTTCTTCCGGATACTTGGTATTTCTGTTAATGCCGTAAGATTGCGAGCCGACATTGTTCGACTCGATACCTCTGCCTGCAGGATCAATAGCCGGGAAAGCAAAAGAGCCCCAGTTAAAATTGGGTACCTGTCCCCTGATTTCATTTGGAAGCCAGGTTCCGTTAAGATACATAGCCGCCCTTCCGCCTGCAAATTCATTAACTTGTCCTGCAGGCCATACGTTCCCAGCCGCATTTGGATGGAAATATTTTGCAACCTGTTCCAAAACCTGGGCTGCACGAAGCACTCCTGGGTTTGAAAAGTCCTTGGTCTTAACCATATTAAGCGCAGCTTCTGTGCCGACAACACGGTCAAATACATAACCGACAAAACAGGCCGCATAAGCATCATCTACAGTAATAGGCGCAATACCTGCTGCGTTTAATTTTTCGCAGACAGCAATAAATTCTGCCCATGTTTTTGGCAGAGAGGTAATTCCCGCTCTGTTAAAGAGATCTTTGTTATACATTGTTGTGAAAACAAATGGTTGATATGGAATTGATTTTACAGAACCGTTTCCTGCATTTTTTGCTATAGCCATAAGAGACTGGCTGACAACCTGGCTATACGGCTTTCCGCTTGTAGTAGGATAAACTTTGGATATATATGGATCCAGGTTTAAAAGATAATTAGCCCATGCAGAATTAACACGATCAA
>Ga0123356_10001681_pt1 | contig 24213 bp, 25 predicted proteins | sample TergutEmb28metaG_2_FD_92546 | JGI IMG/M metagenome (GOLD analysis project Ga0123356, IMG submission 92546) | Embiratermes neotenicus P3 segment gut microbial communities from Petit-Saut dam, French Guiana - Emb289 P3 | ecosystem: Host-associated > Arthropoda: Insects > Digestive system > Gut ...
TGGTGGGTTGACGTGGCGGGGATGGTTCCCGGTGTCTGAGCCCAGTGTTGGTTTCCGGTGTCCAGAGACACTAGTTGCCTATGTCCTGAGACATGGGTTTCCTATGTCCTGAACCACAACACTTTCGGGGGCGCCATTTTCTTGGTGCCGCTGGCCTTGCTGGGCCCCTGACCTCTTTGACAGGGAACCCAGGGCACAACCAACTGGGGCCGGGTCCAGGACTCGGCCCCAGTCAGCCTTGAGACTAGTGGTCCTCTTGCAGCGCCTGGCGCATTTGGTTGCGAATCTGGTGGGCGTGCCAACCGTCATGCGACAACTGCTTGGCCTGTTCGCCGTCGAACACAGGCGACATTTGCTTGGCACCGGGCAGCCAGAGCCAAGCCGGGTTGAGCAGCACTGGCGGGCCGTCGGCGTCTTCGTTTTCGGCCATGCCGAGGTCTACTAGCACAGCGTGCTGGTAGTTGTAGTGACGCTTGATCGTGTCAAGTCGGGTTACCTCGGCCTCAAGATGTGCCACACCGTGGGTCTTGAGTTCGATCACCAGCAAGTTGTCGCCAGGTCCAGACAAGCCGCGGTGGTGGATCGAAATGTCGACCGGCCGCGATTCGGGAACAGGCGAGGTTGAGCCGGAATCAGGCTTGTTGCCATGGCCAACGCGGTTGTACTCGACGTCGACATCCCAGGTCCGCTCGTATTCAGTGCGCAGACGCCACGCCAATTGGCTGGCGATTACACGCTCGGAGGCGGGCAGTGGAAGACGGATCGTCTCTAGCAGTGAGTATTCGTCCAGAATGAGGGTAACGAGCGCCGTGCGAAGCCGGGCTTCGATATCGATGTATGACATAGCAAGAATCTACCTCAATTGGGGCCGCTCGCCACGGCAGCTTTGCCTTAGAGCTGGACCAGTTGCCGGGTTTCCACCTTGCCTTGGCCGCCGTAACATAGGAAACCTCTACGATCCGGTGCCAATGATGATGCAAGGAGGATCTGGTGGCAGTGTTTGATCGCCTGGGCCAACAGGGCGCCAGTGCCGCTTTACCCGCCTCACTGACGCAGGACCGAATCAAGCAAGCATTGGCCGCCCAGGACTGGACCAGCCATGTTGATTCCGATGGCGACCTCATGGGTTTTTGGGACAACAACGTCTTCTACTTCTACCTTTACGGCGAGCAAGAAGAGATCCTGCAGGTCAGGGGTCGGTGGCACCAGGCTCTACCAATCGAATACCGTTCCACTCTGCGACAAGTCATAGATGACTGGCATTTGAACAAGATCTGGCCCAAGGCCTACTCGCGGGTCGATGACGCTGGCCGCCTTTGGGTTCTAACCGAGCATTCGGTCGACTGGGAGTACGGCGTTACCGATCAGCAGCTAGCTTTGACCTTGCGCTGCGCCATCACCACCTCGTCAGGGCTGTTCAAGGAACTGGCGGCCCGCTTCATAGTGCCTTCAGCCGAAATCGAGCAGCCGCCTGAAGACTGGTGACCCGGCCCAGAACAGCCAGGATTCGGCTGCGCTTCGGACCCGAGTTCGTTCAAGCACCTTAGTGCCTTGAAGAGCACCAGGCTCACCCCCTATTCGCCACCGACACCGAGTCACAGCGTTGCGTGTGTGACCTAGCGGAATGGCAGGTCGAGCGGCCGTGACCTAGCGGAAAAACAGGCTGACCAGCCGTGACCTTGCACCAAAACAGGCTGACCAGCCGTGACCTTGCATCAAAACAGGCTGACCAGCCACGGCTTAGCGTCATAACAGGCTGACCAGCCACGGCTTAGCGTCATAACAGGCTGACCAGCCGTGACCTTGCACCAAAACAGGTCGTGCTTTTGTGCCGTGGGGATGACCAGGCCAAACGCATCGCCTCAAGAATTCGCACCTGCTTTCGTGCATGGTCGTGGCGGCTTGACCTGCGATAATACTAGGTCACGGCAGCTGGACCTGCGTTCGTACAAGGTCGTGGGGCTTTGACCACGGTCGCTGCCAAGCGCCCAACTCGCGAAAGAGGCGGCGGGCTCCAGGTGGGCGACCACGCGACATCGGGCCGCGGCAGGCCACATGAGTTTCCCGCTTCAGGGGTGTTTGAGCGTCTTGCCGATCTAGTGGAACCGTGACCTGCAATGTTGCGCTGTGGGATGTGACTGAGGATCAGGATTGGAAAACGTGCCTGGATAGGGGTGTCCATCCCGAGGTTGCCAACCGCCTCCGACCGACCAAAGTCCTGAAACCAGGTGTTTGCACCGCGAAACCTGCTGTATCTGCCAGCGTAGGGACCACCCTCGAAGGAAAACCGCAGGTGAGAGCTCCGGGCTTGGGGATGGTTTGGCAGATCCACCAGGTCTGGTGGACAAGGCGATACAGACGACCACAGCTGGTGGCCCGAAACACATTCCTGGGCGCCCGGCAGTCCAGTAGCCCCACTGACCTGCACACCATTCCGACACAACCATGGTCTCTAGCCCGGCGGCCGCCCCGAAGGGTGTTACTTAGGCGGGAAACCCAGGGGATACAGCTGATGCGATCTGCTGCTGCGCCTGGCACACTTCACCCCAATGATTGTTACGCCTGGCACACTCAACCCCGATGATTGTTGCAGTTGGCGCAATCAACTCCATAGTGACCTGGGCGTTTACCAGGACGATTGTGCAAGACGTAGCAACGAGTCTCAGGCTGTGTGCCAGGCGTAACAATCGATCCGCCAACAGGTCGTTTGTGCGAGGCGTGGCCGGAGCGAGGATCACCAGGCCTGGTGGCATGGCGGGTCCTTGCCACGGCACCTGAGTCTCCCACTTCAGGGGTATCTGGGCGTCTTACCGATCTGGTGGGGCTGTGACCTGAAGTGTTGCGCTGCGGGGTGTGACTAACGATCAGGATTGGGAAGTGTGACTAGATAGCGGTGCTTATCCCGAAGCTACCAACCGCCTTCCAACGTGTTTGCATCGCGAAAGGTGCAGGTTCGATAGTCAGTCCGGCTGACCGACAGGCGGTTTGCGCTGGTCGAACTGGCCAAGCCGGTGCCGGGCGCGACGTTGGGTACGGGAAAAGGCGGGCTGACCGGTGCGACCGCGGTTGCCTGCTCGACCTCGCCGCGGTTGCGGCCGGCCGCCATCAGCCGCAGGGTGTTGCCCGCCCAGGTGAACCCGAGGAACGCGATCACCATGCCCCCCACCCGGGCAGAAGCAGCCCAGACCGCCACGCCGATGCCCAGGACAACCAGTGAGCCCAGCAACTGGAGGATGATCAACGCCGTCCGGGCCGCCTTGTACTGCCCGGACTTGTACAACGACACGATTCCCATGATGACGCCGACCACCAGGAAGCCCGCAGCGAGCACCATGAGGGCCACCATCGGAGCGCCGGCACTGTTATCCGAAACCGTCCCAACGACGGCGAACAGCCCCCATGAGACCGCCAACCCCACGATGTAAAGCAGGACTGTCTTTGACCGGGCTGTCTTTCGCCACAACAGCCACAGCAACAGTGACGCGATCCCGGCGGGGATGACAAAGCCGAACAGGGGCCCAAGAATCTCCATTCCGCTCCTTGTTTTGATGCCCAGGCTCCCCAGCCAGGTCATTTAGAGCTTTGTCACCGGCGCAAAGCGCAGCAAGATGCGTTTGACCCCGGTGTCACCAAAGTCGATCACGGCCAGGGGCTGGTCCCGGGTCGGTGTCACCTCCAGGACTGTGCCCAAACCGTAGGTGTCATGCGTCACCATATCCCCAACGCTGAGATCAGGAATGTCCCGGGCCGGCCGCGGCGTGGCCGAACCAAACACTGGTTTGGCCTCTGACCGCTCACCAGTCCTGGCCGGCCAGCTGGGCTCCCGCCTGAACCCAGCCGAAGGCCAAGTAGACCCCACCGTCGCCCTTTGCGCTGCTGCCCCAGAGCCAAGACTCTGCCAATCGATCGCCTGTGGAGGAATGTCACCTAAGAACTGCGATGGACCAAGCGCCGTCTGAGCCCCCCAAGTTGTCCGGCTCTCTGCCCTGGTCAGGTACAACCGTTCCCGTGCCCTGGTCAAAGCAACATAGGCCAAGCGCCGTTCTTCTTCCATTTCGCTGTCTTGACCAAAAGAGCGGGCGTGGGGGAACGTGCCCTGCTCCAGCCCGGTGGCAAAGACTACTGGGAACTCCAAGCCCTTGGCCGTGTGCACCGTCATCAAGGTGACCTGTCCCTGCGGCCGGCCATCGGCGCTGTCCGCTTCACCTGAGTCCAATTGATCGGCATCGGCCACCAGGGCGACCCGCTCAAGGAAATCTGCCAAGGTGCCATCCTCTACGCCGCGCTCAAACTCGGTCGCCACGGTGAACAACTCGTTCAGGTTTTCTACCCGGGCTGTCTCTTGTGGGTCGGCTGATTCCTGTAACCAAGCCAAATAGCCCGATTCCTTCAGCGCATGTTCCAGGATTTTGGCCGGCCCGGCGCCTTCTTGACTCATCTGACCCAGGTTGGCCAGTAGGTTGGCCAAGGCTTCGATCGCCCGAACCGCCCGCGGCGTTAACCCGGTAATCTCGCCGGCCTGGCTCAGGGCTGCCCCAAACGAAATCTGCCGGGCCTGGGCGTAGGCCTGCACCGCCACCTCGGATTTGGCTCCCAGGCCCCGCTTTGGCAGGTTGAAGATGCGCCTGACCGAGACGGTGTCATCTAGATTGGCCGCCGTCCGCATATATGCCAGCGCATCGCGAACCTCCCGGCGCTCGTAAAAGCGGGTCCCACCAATTACTTTGTAGGGCAAACCCACCCGCACCAAGACTTCCTCCAAAGCCCTGGATTGGGCGTTGGTGCGATAGAAGATGGCCACGTCTGCTGGGACTATGCCTTCGGCATCGGACAAAGCGTCAATCGTTTTGGCCACATATTCGGCTTCGTCGTGTTCAGACTGGGCCACGTATCCGACCACTTTGGGCCCGTCACCCTGGGCCGTCCACAACTGCTTGGCGACGCGGTCCTTGCCCTTGGCAATGACCCCATTGGCCGCATCGAGGATGTTCTGGGTCGAGCGGTAGTTCTGTTGCAGCAGAATCGTGGTGGCGTCCGGATAGTCAGCCGTGAACTGGGTGATGTTCCGCAACGTCGCGCCCCGAAAGGCGTAAATCGATTGATCTTGGTCACCTACCACCGTCAACTGGGCCGGCACCACCTTGTCACCTGACTGGCTGCCCGCTCTGACCCCAGCCAAGGCCCGGACCAGCAAATATTGGGCGTGGTTGGTGTCTTGGTATTCATCAACCAGGATATGACTGAAGCGCTGGTGGTAGCTCTGCGCCACTTGGGGAAAGGCCTCGAGCAGGTTGACCGTCTGCATGATCAGGTCGTCAAAGTCCAAGGCATGGGAGCGCTGGAGACGCTCCTGATAGGCCTGATAGACCCGGGCCGTGGCCTGGTCAGCCGGATTCGACTGCCGCATAGTCGAGGCGAAATCATCCGGGGCGATCAGCTCGTTCTTCAGCTTCGAAATCCGGTTGGCCAGCCACTTGACTTTGAAGTTCTCTTTGTTGATGTCAAGGTCATCGAGCAGTGTGGTAATGAGCCGTTGTGAGTCCTGAGCGTCATAGATGGTGAAGGAGGACTTCAACCCCAGCGTGGCGGCCTCGCGCCGCAGAATCCGAACACAGGCCGAGTGGAAGGTCGAAACCCACATCCACTTGGCGGCTGGCCCAACCAGGGCTTCAACCCGCTGTTTCATCTCCGCCGCGGCCTTGTTGGTAAAGGTTATGGCCAAGATGGACGAATGCCGGGCTTGGCCGGTGGCCAACAAGTAGGCGATGCGGCGAGTCAAGACGCGGGTCTTACCCGACCCGGCCCCGGCCATAATCAGCAGCGGCGTGCCTTCGTGGACCACGGCCTGTTTCTGTTCAGCGTTCAGGTCTTCAAGAATCGGGGTCAAATCGCCTTTGGCCCGGATGTCTCCAGGCGCAATGGCCTGGCTTGGCGCTATCGATGGCAGCCTGGACAGGTCGATCAAGCCGGGCAGGTGACCTTGGACCGGGCCCAAAACGGTTTCGTCATTCATTTCGCCTCACAGCCTAGGACGCGGCACCGACGCCTTTGGCCTGCCGCTCCGGGCAGCCCACCAACCGCCAGTTCAGGCTTTGGCAGCACCGGCTTTCGCCCCTGTTTGCGCCAGTCCAGGGTTTGGCAGCATCGTGGTGCCAAACCCTGGACTCGCTGTGGCGGCGCCGCCTGGGCTGGCACAATGGCCTGGTGTCCACGCCCGCGCCGCTACGCCGCCGGCCTGGGACCATGCCCGCCACCGTTACCGGCACCGAATCGCCCACGCCATTGCTTAGGCGAGTTTTCTTCACCTGCCCCGACCTGACCCGGGCCCGCCCGCCGGCAGTTGGGGCTTGGCTGCGGGGCTATTTTCCAACGCCCGATGCCGGAACATCAGTTGGTCCGGCCGCCGTTAGCGAAGTGGCCAGTTGCGTTCCCCGCGCCTACACGCTGGTTGATTTCGACCGCGATCAGGGCAGCTTTGCCCTCGACTTTGTGCTGCACGGTCTGGGTCCAGCCGCCCTTTGGGCCGCCGGAGCCAAGTCCGGCGATGTGTTGCCGATTAGCGGCCCACTGGGTCGGGGACAAGTTGACCAGCGCTTCAAGCGTTGGGTCTTTCTGGCTGATACCACCGCCCTGCCGGCAGTGCGCCAGTGGCTGGCAGCCCTCAGAGCGGGCTCAAGCGCCATAGTCCATCTTTGGGCGCCGGGGCCTGGTGAACGCCAGGACTTGGTAGGCCCCAAAGACCTGGCTGTGACCTGGCACTACGATCAATTCGACCCGGCCGCCTTGATCCAGACCGACAGCCTGACTGAGGCGGGCTGGTCGCTGAGCGACCCCCAGGTCAAACTCTGGATTGCCGGAGAGGCTGGACAGGTCACCGCCGCCCGCCAAGTGCTCGCCCCAATGGGCCTGGCCCCAGGCAGTCTGGCCGCCGCCGGCTATTGGCGCCGCGGCCAGCCCAGCTTGACGCCCGGGTAAAGCCTGTGGCGTGGATGCTAAGCCTCGCAATCAGGTGGTTGGGGCGAGGCGCCGGATGGTCAGCGCCGGGATCGTGGCGAGGAGCCACAGCCCGGCCCCAAAGGTGAAAGCCAGGTGGAAAGACAGCTGGTCAACCATCAATCCGGCGGCCAGCGGTCCAACAATGGAACCGAAATCGCCACACATCGAATAGACCGCCACCGCCCGGTCCTTAGCCGGGCCGGCGGCATCACCCACCAGGGCCGCCGGTGCACTGCCCAACAAGGCTGCGCCAACCGCGTAGCAGCACATGGCCAAGGTCAGCCAAACCATCGAGCCTGACCACGGCACCGCCGCCAGCCCGACTCCACAAAAGACCGTCCCGGCCACCAGGGGCCAGCGGCGTCCAATCCGGTCGACCAGCCAGCCAGCCGGCAACACCAGAGCCGCCTGTAATGCCGCCGAGATCATCAAGGCCAGTCCAATCCAAGCCGCTGCTTGGGCCGGGGAGTTGGCCAGTGTCGCCACCACGAAAAGCGGGATCAGCGCCGCTCTGGTGCCGTGGCTGTTCCAGCCGTGCACCAAGTTGGCCAAACAGGCAGTTTGGAAGCGCCGGTCCTTCACAGCCAGGCGCAAGGGCAGCGGCGTTGCGGCAGGCGAGACGCCGGCATCGGGCCCGGTGCCGGACCCCGCCGGGGAGTCAACCTCACCTTTACGCTCCAGGCCCAGGGCCACAAGCACCGCCAGCCCTAGTGTCAAGGCGTAGAAGAAAAACGGCGCTCGCAGCGAAATGGCGGCGAACAGGCCCCCAAACGGCGGTCCGGCCATAGCGCCCACCAGGAAACCGCCCTGGTAGAGCCCGGCCGCCCGGCCACGTCTGCTGGCCGGCACCGAACTGAGCAGTAGCGACATACCAGAGACAGAAAACATCGCTGAGCCGACCCCGCCCAGGCCGCGCAGCACGATCAACCAGGCGTAGGTCGTGGCCAACCCGGCCGCCGCACTAGACAAAGCCACGATGGCCAAGCCGCTGATCAAAACCCGGCGGTGGCCCAGGCGGTCAACCAGCCGGCCCACCGCCGGGCTGAAGACAAAACGCATCAGGGCAAAGGCGGAGATAACGGCAGCCGCCAAAAAGGCGTTGGCGCCGAATTGCTGGGCGTACATCGGCAGGACTGGCGAGACAATGCCAAAACCGATCGCTACTGCCAGCGAAATGCCGCTAAGCAGCCAAACGTTACGACCCATTAGATGGACTAGACCAGCCGGCGGCGGGAGGCCCAGCGGGTCAGTTCGGCTCGATTCGACAATTGGAGCTTCCGTAACACCGCGCTGACGTGGGTTTCTATGGTTTTGACGGAAATGAACAGCTCGCTGGCGGCCTCGCGGTAGGTGTAACCCCGGGCGATCAACCGCATAACCTCTTGTTCGCGGGCGGTCAGCCGGTCGAGCTCCTCGTCACTAACCGCCAGATCAGCCGCGCCAGTGCCAAAGGCATCGAGCACAAAGCCGGCCAGTCGTGGTGAGAAGACGGCATCGCCCCCAGCGACTTTTTCGACTGCGGCCGTCAGTTCGCGGCCGGAAATCGACTTAGTGACATAACCTCTGGCGCCGGCCCTGATCACGGCCACGACGTCTTCAGCCGCGTCAGACACTGACAAGGCTAGGAACTTGACCTCGCCTAGTAGATCGGCACAGGCCATTAGAACCTCAGCCCCGCCGCCGCCTTGTCCGCCAGGTAGGTGGACGTCCAGCAGCACGACCTGTGGCAACAGGTGGCGCACCACCGCGATAGCCTCGTCGACCGAGGCGGCCTCACCAACTACGTCAACCTCGCCGCCTATCTCGGCTTTGGTTCCGGCCCGAAACAAACCGTGGTCATCGACCAGCACTACTCGTAGCTTGTCAGCCACTGTGGCCGTCCTTTCCGTTGGCCTCACCGTTGGCGTTCGGCATGGTCAAACGTATCTCAGTGCCGCCGCCCGGAGCGGGGGTAACCCCGGCCTGACCACCTTGGCGCCGCACCCGCCCCAGGATCGATTCGCGCACACCCAGCCGGTCTTCCGGCACGGCCTCCAAGTCAAAACCTTCACCGCGATCCTTGATGTAGACCGTCACCTCTGGGCCGGACAGCTCAGCGTAGAGGCTAACCGGTGGCCGGCCGTGGTTGGCGGCATTCAGCAGTGCCTCGCGGGTGGCACCAACCAGGGCCTGAAGCTTGGCCGTGGGTAGGGTGTCGCCAACCAGGACGATGCCGATTTCCACGCCCGTCAGATCCTCTGCCTCCCCGGCGACTTGCCTCAGCAGCTCTCCGAGTGAACTATCTGGCGTGGTTCGGTCCCGGTAGAGCCACTGCCTCAGTTCTCTTTCCTGGGCCCTGGCCAGTCTTCGAATCTGTTCAGGCTGGTCAGCCTTCGATCTGATAATGGCCAACGTCTGGAGGACAGAGTCGTGAAGGTGGGCGGCAATATCAGCCCGTTCAGCCTCTCGCTCCCGGCCGGCTCGCTCGTCACCCAGGGCTCTGATCAGCCGCAGCCACCAAGGCGCCGTAGCCAAGGCCACCCCGGCGACAACCCCAATTCCGGCCGCCACCGCCCCAACCAGCCGGCCTGGATCGGCCCCTCCGGTGATGAATAGCGCGATCGCCACGACCACCAGAATCAAGGCGCCACTGAGGTGCAGCAGCGAGACACCACGTGGGCTGGGACCGGCATCGATTCGCCCCAGCTGGCTCCAGGCCAGCCCCAGTCCAACCAGCATGATGATGGCTGGCCACAACCACTGGCTGGGGATGCCGACACCGCCTCTGGACAGCAGCAAGACGGCGGCCAAGGCCACCAGGGAGAGTCCGGCGGCCAGAAAGACTATTGGTTGGCGACCTTGAGCCGGCTTCAACCTTGGGGCTAGCCGGGCCAGAGCCGGGGTCTGGTCGATCCGCTCACCTGAAGGCACAGCCAACCAAAAGAAGACATAAACAATCACACCCGCTGCGGCCAGCCCGGTCACAACGAAAGCCAAACGCACCGCCCAGACCGGCAGGCCTAGGTGTTGGGCAATTCCAACTGCCACACCGGCAATGCGCCGTCCTCGCTCTGGCCGGCACAACGGCTGGCGGCTTGACGCCTGGGCCGGCCGCGCCCAGGCGGCCTGCTCATCCGGCCGCTGAGCCGGTTCGGGTGAGACGGTTTGCACCTCTTCATCGAACCACGTTGGCCGCCAATCACCTAGAAATCTGGTGCCACTCAGGGTCAAACTCAGGGCCACCGTGACGCCGATTCAGGGACAGCTCAGGGTGATCCCTCATAGTTGGGGCCAGGTGGGTGGAGCAGGCTGTATGGCATGACTACTCCCAGTGCGCCTGGGCCGGCCCAGCCAAGCGGCCCTTCCAGTGGTACCAGCTTCTTCAACACCATGCGCAACAGCGGTGTCTGGCGTTCAGACGAGCGCTGGATTGGCGGCGTGGCCGGCGGTCTGGCTGCCCGCCTTGGTTGGGACCCGCTGTTGGTTCGTGGCCTGTTCATCCTGCTGGCCTTGTTCTCCGGCGGCGGCGCCTTAGTCGCCTACGCCTTGGCCTGGCTGCTTCTACCCGAGCAGTCCGATGGTCGTATCCACCTCCAGGAAGCTACTTCCGGCAATCTGACAGCCGGGTTCTGGGGGGCCTTGGTCGCTTTTGTTTTGGGTTGTGGCGGCTCGGCCGCCTGGTCTGTCTGGTCGGGAGGTTTCGCCTTGTTCATCATGGTCGCCATCGGCGTGGCTGTTGTCATCTTGATTGGAGCCAACAGCGCCAAGAACAGGAACCAGTGGCCGGTTTCGCCGGCGAGCAGCGCGGCGGCGGCCGCATCTGCTCCCGCCCCGTCCGCCGGTGTCAGCGGGGGGTCTGACACCGCTGACGGGGCCGGTGGCAACCCACGCGCCTGGCAGGCCGGAGGCACCTCTTGGTCGAACCAAACCCAATCAACCGGAGCCAACACCAGTTGGACGTCCAATGCCCAGGCCGGCTCGTCAACTGGCGCCACCTGGACTAGCCAAACTCAGGCGCCGGCATCGGCCAGCCAATGGCAGCCGGCGCCGCCAAAGCCGCGCCGGCGGGCCGGCGGGCCGGTGACATGGGCTCTGATTGGCCTAATCCTGCTGCTGATCGCGGCCATGGCGGCCCTCGACCGCTACACCACCTTGTTTGGTCAGTGGCTAACACCGGCCTTGGCTCTGGGAGTCGTGCTAGTGGCCATGGGCTTCGGCATGGTTGTGCTGGGCCTGATGGGCCGGCGGGCCGGCGGCTTTATTGCCGCTTCGATTTGCCTGGCGGTTTTGGCCACGCCGGTGGTGGCGTTGGCCAACGCCGTTTCTGCCGGGGACGGCCAGCTGGTGGTGGGCGAGAGAACCTTTACTCCAACCAACATGAGTCAACTCAAAGACCGTTACGGCATGTCGATGGGTCAATTGACCGTTGACCTGACCAAGCTCCGGGTCCCGCCAGGCGAGACGGCTTATGTCAACGTGTCAGTCTCAATGGGCAAGGCCAACCTGATTGTGCCAACCGACACACCCATTCGAATCCATGCCCAAGTCGACGCCGGCACTGTCAACACGGGCAACATCATTGGCACCTGGCAGGTCGACTCCAGTGCCCGGGTCGGTGACCGTCACGGCACCAGTATCACCATTGGCCCCCGCGTGACCGTCGCCCAAAACGACGCCAGCGGCTTGGCCGTCAGCACCACTGCCCTATCACCCGAGGCGGCGGCTGGGGCCACGCCAATCCTCGACATCAGGGTCAATTGTTCAATGGGCCAGATCTACATCGCCGAACACCATAGAGGCTTGCCCAAAGCTCCTGATCCACCCGACCCAATTGACCCGCCCGACCCAATTGACCCGCCCAAGTGAGGAGCCGAAAGTGAACGAAAAAGATGCCGCCAAAGGCGAGCAGCTCGAAACCCAAGCCAGCCTCGCCGGCGAAAACACCAGCACCGACGCGGCTGCACCCACCGAGGCTGCGGCCCAGACCGAGGTCACAGCCCAGAGGGAAGTGACAGCGGATCTGGCCGCCGGCCTCGGTTCGGATTCGTCCACCGCGACACTGGCCGAACCGGTCGTGGCCTCTGACGCTGACACTGATGTCCCAGCTGCAACTGAGGTCATCGGTGACCAAACCGCTGCGGCCGAAGCCCTGCCAGCCCAGGAGCCGGCTGAGCCGGCCCCTGCGTCTCCGGCCGCAGCCCAAACAACCTGGACCCAGCCAGCCGCGGCCACCGCCACCACGCCCTATCCCCCAGCCCCGGTCAAAACCGGACCGCGGTTTGGTCTGGTGGTCTGGGGACTGTTGGTGGCAACGCTTGGCGTCTTCGTGGTGGTTGGCGCTTCTGGCCATGTCATTGATGGGCAATTGTTCTTCATTGGCATGATGGCTCTGGCTGGATTGGCCCTGATGGTCACGGCCCTGGTGGCCGCCGCCCGCCGCTCCAATCGCTAGCACCACCTAGTTAGCCAAAGCTCGACCTGGCGAGTTGGGGGTGTTGGTTACTCCCATTCGATAGTGGCTGGTGGTTTTGAGGTAATGTCCAAAACCACCCGGTTGATCTGGGGAATCTCGCCGGTGATGCGACCGGCGATCCGGGTCAGTAGCTCCGGCGGCAGGTGGACAACCTCGGCCGTCATGGCGTCTTGCGAGGCTATGGGCCGCAGCACCACCGGGTGGCCATAGGTTCGGTCGTCACCCTGGACACCAACCGAGCGAACCGTGGCCAGCAAGACCACCGGACACTGCCAGATCTGCCGATCCAGCCCGGCCGCCGTCAGTTCTTCACGCACAATCGCATCGGCCTGGCGCAGCAAGTCGAGACGCTCGGCTGTAATCTCACCGATTAGCCGGATGCCCAAACCTGGCCCGGGGAATGGTTGGCGCCAGACCATCGAATCCGGCAGACCGAGTTCCAAGCCGACCTGACGGACCTCGTCCTTGAACAGCTGTCGCAGCGGTTCGATTAGCTCGAACTGCAGGTCATCTGGCAGGCCACCGACATTGTGGTGCGATTTGATTACGGCGGCGCCTTCGCCGCCGCCCGATTCGACCACATCAGGGTAGATAGTGCCTTGGACCAAGAACCGCACTGGGCGGCTGGCCCCTTCGCCAGCTCCTTTGCTGGCGGCCACTTGGCGGGCAGCGGCTTCAAAGACACGAATGAATTCCCGGCCTATGACCTTTCGTTTGGTCTCCGGATCAACTACGCCGGCCAAAGCGTCCAAGAAGCGTTGCCGCGCATCGACCACCATCAACCGGGCACCGGTAACAGCCACAAAGTCTTTTTCGACCTGCTCTAGCTCACCTTGACGCAGCAAACCGTGATCAACAAAGACGCAAGTCAGTTGGTCTCCCACGGCCCTTTGCACCAAAGCTGCCGAAACCGCCGAGTCCACGCCACCAGATAGTCCACAAATCACCCGATCTGGACCCACCAGTGCCCTGATCGCCGCTACTTGGCCGGCCACAATTGAACCCGGGGTCCAATCCGGCTCTAATCCAGCCTGGTTGTACAAGAAGTTCTCGATCAGCTTTTGCCCCAGCGGCGTATGAGCAACCTCGGGATGCCACTGGACGCCGTAGAGCCGGCGCGAAGTGTCCTCAAAGGCCGCCACCGGTGCGCCGTCAGTGCTGGCCAGGACCTCAAAACCGGGCGGCGGCTGGGTCACCGCAACACCATGGGACATCCAGACGGTTTGCTCGGCCGGACTAGCGGCCAACAAACCCGCCTCGCGGGCCACCACCCCGGCAACCGTCGCCCCGTACTCCCCTGAAGCGCCGGCATCGGCCACACCACCAAGCGCCAAGGCCATGGCCTGGAAGCCATAACAAATCCCCAGCACCGGCACACCGGCCTCAAGCAGAGCCGGATCAAGCTTGGGAGCACCAGCCTCGTAGATACTGGCCGGGCCACCGGAAAGCACTATCCCGCTTGGCGCCAGGGCCAGGACCTCGGCAGTCGGCATGGTGTGAGGCACTATCTCGCAATAGACACGCGCTTCGCGCACGCGCCGGGCGATCAACTGGGCGTATTGGGCGCCGTAGTCGACCACCAAGATGGGGCCAGGGCTGGTGGGCTGGGTGGTCACGCGGGCAACTCCTTCATTCAAAGGCCGGGTTCTAGTGGCTTTTTCCTATATAGACTTCACTGCATGCGGTGTGCCACTCCGGCGCACAGCCTGTCAAGGACGAAAGGCGTAAAGCGACATGGCACGTTCGGTCTACATCACCTCCGCCGAAACCGGAGCAGTCAAATCAATTGTGGCACTGGGTCTGGTTGAAGCCTTGAAGCGCAAATATGAGCGTGTCGGCATTTTCCGGCCCGTTTTGCGGCGCGACTCAGGCTCGGATCACGTCCTTGACCTGCTCAAATCCAGAGACACGATCGAGGCGGTGCGCGAGGTACGGATTGGCGTGACCTACGGTGAATTGCATGCCGACCAGGACGCCGCCTTAGTCAAGATCCTTGAGCGTTACAACGCTTTCAGGCGGCTATGTGATGTCGTGGTAGTTGAGGGCACCGACTACACCGATCTGCCCGGCGGCTCTGAGCTGGCCCTAAACGCCAACATTGCGGCCAATTTAGGCACACCAATGGTTCTGGTGCTAGCTGGTTCTGGCCGGGCGGCCAACCAGCTGCAAGTCTCAGCCAAACTGGCCATGGAAACTATCGCCCTGAACCACGGCACTGTCATTGGAGTGGTGGCCAACCGCTGCGGCCCCGACCAGCTTGACGCCGTCAGGACCAACCTGGCCGCGCTCGATGTGCCGGCTGCCGCCATACCCGATTCCCACACGGTTCTGGCCCCCTCGCTTGGCGCCATTTGCAGGGCCGTTGGCGGGACGTTGGTCTCCGGCTCAGAAGAGAGTTTTGGCCGCGAGGTCCAAGACATCGCCATTGGCGCCCAAGAAGTCGAACACGTTCTCAGCTCGCTGAAGGCCGGATCAGTCGTCATCACCCCGGCGGACCGGATTGGCGTGCTGCTGGGCCTAGCCTCGACCTCTGAGGATGACGCCTTCCCGCCGCTAGCCGGACTAATAGTGGGCGGCAATCATCCGATCGACCCAGCCCTAATGAAACGAGCCGGCGAACTCAGCGCCGATCTGCCCATTATCACCACGCCGCTCGACACCCTTTCGGCTGCGGCCGCCGCCTCACATGTCCACGGGCGATTTGACCTGGCCTCGCAGCAGCGCGTCGACGGGGTAGTCGAATTGTTCCAAGAGTCGGTTGACGCTTCGAAGTTCCTTGACGCCATCGACTCATACGCCAATACGGTGCAAACCCCGTCCGCCTTCCAAGCTGCCCTGCTTGAGCGGGCCAAGGCCGACATTCGACACATTGTGCTGCCGGAAGGCGAAGACGACCGGATTTTGAAAGCGGCCGCCCGGGTGCTTGAGCTGGGCGCGTCCAAGGTTTCGATCCTGGGCACTGAGACCGATCTCAAAGCTCGGGCCTCGGCCCTGGGGCTGGACCTGTCCGGCGCCAACATTGTCGACCCGGCTGACCCGGATTTGATTGACCGCTTTGCCGAGGAGTTGGCCAAGATCCGCGCCTCGAAGGGCATGACCAAAGACAAGGCCATGGACATTATGAAGGGTTCGCATACCTTCTTCGCCACCATGATGGTCCACCTAGGCATTGCTGATGGCATGGTCTCTGGAGCCTGCCACACCACTGCGGATACCATTCGCCCGGCTTTCCAGATCATTAAGACCGCCCCTGGGGTAGAGATTGTCTCTTCAGTCTTCTTGATGGCCCTGGCGGACAGGGTGCTGGTGTTTGGTGATTGCGCCGTCAACCCCAACCCGACCCCGTCCCAGTTGGCCTCTATCGCCATCTCCTCGGCCCAAACCGCCGCTGCCTTTGGCGTCGAGCCGCGGGTGGCCATGATTTCGTATTCAACCGGCACCTCCGGTATGGGTCCGGATGTCGATGCCGTCACCGAAGCCACCGAGATTGCCCAAAAGGCCGCCCCTGACCTGGCTTTGGACGGCCCGCTGCAATACGACGCGGCTGTGGTCGAATCGGTCGCCGCCTCGAAGCGACCGGGCTCACCAGTGGCCGGCAAAGCCACTGTCCTGATTTTCCCCGATTTGAATACCGGCAACGCGGTTTACAAGGCGGTCCAGCGTTCGGCCGGGGCCCTGGCCATTGGCCCGGTGCTGCAGGGCTTGGGTAAACCCGTCAACGACCTGTCCCGCGGGGCCTTGGTCGAAGATATTGTCAACACGGTGATCATCACCGCCTGCCAAGCGCAGTAGCATTACAACTAACCGGCTGGCCGGGCTGGCGGAGACGCCCTGGAGCAGCCAGAAACCCGTCCTCATGTCGCGTAAAGGAGCGTCCTACAGTGAGTGAATCAGTACTGGTTATTAATGCCGGCTCGTCTTCTATCAAGTACCAATTGGTCGATGTCGAAACTCGGGCCGCTCTGGCCTCTGGCCTGATCGAGCGGATCGGCGAGTCGATGTCGACTCTGACGCATAAGAACCAGGCCGGAGCCGATCCGATCAAGGTTGTGGTTGAAGAGCCACTGCCTACCCACACTGACGGCTTGCGTTTGATGTTGGCTCAGTTCGAAGCCAATGGACCCGACCTCGAAGCCGGCCACCTGGTTGGTGTGGGCCACCGGGTGGTTCAAGGCGCCAATGTCTATTCCGCCGCCACTTTGATTACGCCAGAGGTTGAGGCCTCGATCAAGGAACTGATTCCGCTGGCGCCTTTGCACAACCCACCTAACCTGATGGGCATCGAAGCCGCCCGCGAGGCCTTCCCGGATCTACCGCAGGTGGCCGTCTTTGACACCGCCTTCCACCAGACCTTGCCACCGGCCGCCTACACCTACGCCATTGACCCTCAGGTGGCCAAGAAGCTGAAGATCCGCCGCTACGGTTTCCACGGCACTTCGCATCAGTTCGTGTCCCGCGAGGCCGCAGTGCTGATCGACCGGCCCGCCGCCCTGCTTAATCTCATTACGATCCACATTGGCTCAGGCTGCTCTATTGCGGCGGTTCGCGGCGGCAAGTCAGTCGAGACCTCAATGGGTTTGACCCCACTTGAGGGCCTGGTTATGGGCTCACGCTCCGGCGACATTGACCCGGCTTTGGTCTTCCACCTGGTGCGGGCCGGTGGCTATTCGGTTGACGAGGTCGACCAGCTGCTCAACAAAAAGTCAGGCCTGGTTGGTATGTGCGGTTCGCTTGATGTGCGTGACATTCACCGGGCAATTAGCCAGGGTGACCAGACCGCCCGTCTGGCCCTGGATGTCTTTACCCACCGTTTGCGCCACTACATTGGCGGCTACGCTGCCCAGCTTGGCCGCGTCGACGCCTTGGTTTTCACCGCTGGCATTGGCGAAAACGACCCGATTACCAGGCGTGAGGCCCTCCAAGGCCTTGAGGTCCTCGGGGTCAAACTCGACCAGGAAGCCAACGAAGCCACCCGCGGCGTGGCTGGCTGCATTTCGGCCAAGGATTCGGCGGTTCAGGTTTGGGTCATCCCAACCAACGAAGAATACGAGATCGCCCACCAGGCCGACGACCTGATCAACGCCCTATAGAACCTATCGACCCTCCCGTCCCGCCGCCGGCTCGACCAAGATTCGCCTCTACGAGCCGGCGGCGGGTTTGTCTTGCGGCCCGTGGTCGATGCAAAGCGCATTGGCCACCGCCGGAGTGTCCACCACCGATTAGAAGACTTGTAGTGAGGAACACCTTGGTGCCCGTTTCCCAGGCCCGCAACCGGCTGACCGAGTTGCTCAACGAGGCCCGCGAGAACGATGTTTACCTCCTCAAACACGGCAAGCCCGTCGGTGTGCTGTTATCTATTGACCGCTATGAGGCAATGCAAGACATCATCGAAGAGGTCGATTGCGTCGCGGCCGCGCGGGCAGCCGATGCCGAGGAGTCAGTTCCCTTCAACCGCGACGAGTACGCCCGAGCCGGATGGGCTTCTAAGCCTCTTTTGGCCCCCACAGGGGCACGATTGGTACCCAGCTCGTCGCGTGCGTGGCCAACCCTCGCCTGGCCACGCCGTCTATGCTTGATCGCAAGCGCCACATAGCCCCCGCTAGCCAAGGAGCGACAATGAACGCCCCCCCCCCGCCCCGTTGGATCTGGCCTATTTGCACTAGTTGAGGCCGAGGAGCATTTTCCGGGAGGGGCTGGCTGCTCACCCCAAGTACCGTCTTGGAGTCTGCCTGTCTTGCGCTGATCGCAATTGGCCTGGCCGCCATCTACCTCCGTCTGCGCCGCCGTCCAGCTGCCGCCTACTTGCTGCTCTTTGGAGCCTTTCCGTTCGCGGTGGTCCTTGCTGGTCTGTCTTTCTTGATTCAGTGGGAGGTACTCCGCAGGTGGGAGGTACTCCGCTGGAATTGGGTTATGGGCGACGGCGGCCTATTTGCCACAGCTTTGCTTACCGTGGTGGGAACCGTGGCGCTGACGGACTGGCTGGCCTCCCGGCCTCGTTGGATTCGGACCCAAGAGGAACGCCAGGCCAAGCGGGAGCAGCGGCAAGCAGCGGAGGCGGCAGATCAGCCAGCCAGGCGTTCAGCGGCGGTTGCGGCCCAGCCTGTTTTCACGGCCGATGGCGCACAGGCCATTGACGCCGAAGGCCGGCCTTTGTTCACCGCCCCAGTCATGCCCTCAGCCGCCCCACCTGCGGCTGGAACCAACCCGATGGCCGTTGTCGCGCTGGTACTTGGCATCCTTGGTGTAACGGTTTTGCCGATCATCTTTGGCCACCTAGCCCGGGCCCAAATCCGCCGGACCGGCCAGGCCGGCGCCGGCGTGGCCCTGGCCGGCCTGATCCTTGGCTACGTCACCACCGTCATCGCCATTGGCCTGCTGATCTTCTTTCTGGTCATCGCCAGCAAGACGTCAACCTACTACTGACCGTTCCGGCCTGCAGGCCGGGCATTTGTGCATTGACTTTCACCCAAACCGGACCAGACCCAATCGAGTTCACCAAATACCGGGATCCGGCCAATCGAGTTCATCAGATACCGGACTAGTGGCGATCGAGTTCACCATGTACCGGACAGCGTTTTCGTAAAACCCCAGGTCGCTACTGCGCGGGACCCCGGTGAGGCTCAATCTCGATGCCGCACAGTCCGGTGAGGCTCAATCTCGATGCCGCACAGTCCGGTTTGAGTGAAGCTCGTTTGGCTGGACCCAGGCTTCGGGCCAGTGCTCGGAGTCGCTGTCAGCGGTGCTCGCCAAGCGAGTTTGCTGTGCCTCGGTTTCGCGTCAGCATCGGGTGCCGACCAACGCAAGCCAAGCCGTGGGGCGGCTCGCGGGGTGTTCTCAGGGATTGGCTCCGGGCATTGGTCTTTGGCGATGTTCGCATCGCCCCAAGACAAGGCGCGAGACAACAACCCGTAGGCCAGCCCGAACCGGCAGGTCAAGGCTCGGTCTCACGGCGTTGGGGCAGGTCAAGGCCGCTGAATGTGCGGTGCCTCAGTTTCGCGTCAGGACGGCTAGGAGCGCCTGAGGTTTTTGCGCGACAGCTGCCAGGCGCCGATGGCGAGGATTCCGGCAAAAGCTAGGTTGCCTACCTTGGGTGAGACGGCCGCGGCCGCCCAAGTCCCGGCCCAACTTGAGGCCATCGCGCTCAGCCCGGTCGCCAGGGCCGCTGGCACCTGGACCAGTCCGTGACGCCAGTTGGAAACGGTGCCGGTGATGGCTGTTGGCACCATCACCACCAGCGAAGTGCCCCTAGCCAGCAGGTCGCCAGCCCCAAAAATCCCCATCAAGGCGGGTACAGCGATAATGCCTCCGCCCACACCAAAAAGCCCGGCACATAACCCCATCACCAGCCCCAAGGCAACTAGCCCAATCCAAATGCCAGGCCCTGTCCCCAGGCTGGCCGCCCTTTGTGGCACATAAAACAGCATGACCAAGGCGGTGGCGACTTGCAGGCCAACAAAACCCCAGGTCACCTTCTTGACCGCAATGCGCCGTAGCAGACGGGCGCCCAGCAGTGACCCGCCCATACCGCCAACGGCCACTAGCAGGGCCGGTAGCCAAGCCACTTCGGCTTTGACGGCATAACCGATGGCCCCAACTGTGGCGGTTGGCACAATGGCGAACAGCGATGTGGCCGAGGCCTGGCGTTGGTCCAGATGTGCCACCAGGATCAGCAGAGGCACCATGATCAGGCCGCCGCCCACGCCAAACATGCCGCTGATGAACCCGGCCACCAGACCGACCGCGACAAAGCGCGCCATCAGCGGACCAGCTTAACGTCAGAGCGCTGGCTGGTGCGTTCCTTGGCGAAATACAGGCGGCTGGAACGCTCCCAGGCGACAAGTTCTTCCCGGGTGACACCGGCATCGCGCGCCAGGCAGGCCTCAAGGCGCCGCTGCCACGGTCCGTCCAACCAGACCAGGGTGTCGATCCAGCTGGCGGCCGCTCTGGGCGCGCAACCGCAACCCTCAACTACCAGGCTGTTGGTTGAAGCGATCCAGACGGGCGGCCCGGCGACGGAAGGGTTGAGCCAGTCGTGGGCGTTGAACAGGGCCGGCCGGCCTTGCGCCAACGGCTGAAGCACCAGTTGTTCCAGCCGGGTGAACCCGGCTTCGAGGCCATCCCAGCCCTGGTACAGGTCATCCATATGCACCACCGGCAGGCCCAAACCGGTGGCGAGGTCATTGGCCCAAGTGGTTTTGCCGGCCCCGGCCGGGCCGTCAACAAAAATGATCTTCATTGCTGGTGGCTGCGGGCCGCGGCGATCTGGCTGCGGGCCGCCTGGAGCTGCTCTTTGACCCTGATCGGGGCGGTTCCGCCGGCCCCGTCGCGGCTGGCCAGGGCCTCTTCAAGGGTTAACCGGCTGAGGACATCTGGACTCAGGGCTGGATCGACCTGAGCCAGCTCACTGGCCGTCAGCTGCGACAGCTCCTTGCCGCAGGATTCGGCCAGGCGGACCAGGCGACCGGTCAGCTCATGGGCCTGGCGGAAGGGCAGGCCGGATTTGACCAGCCGCTCGGCCACATCGGTGGCCAGGGCGTAGCCGCTTGGCGCTAACTGCTCCAACCGGCTGGTGTTGAATTTCAAGCTGCCCACCAGCCCGGCCACGGCCGGTAGCAAGCGGCCAAGAGTGTCAACCGCGTCGAAGACCGGCTCTTTGTCCTCCTGCAAGTCGCGGTTGTAGGCCAGGGGCAGGCCCTTGAGTGTGGCCAGCAGGCCGGCCAAGTTGCCGATTAGCCGGCCGGCTTTGCCGCGGGCTAGTTCGGCGATATCTGGGTTTTTCTTTTGCGGCATGATCGACGAACCGGTCGACCAAGCGTCATCTAGTTCAACGTAGCCAAACTCTGGTGTTGACCAGATGATGACTTCTTCCGCCAGGCGGGAGAGGTTCACTCCAATCAGGGCGCAAATGAAAGCGAATTCAGCTACTTGGTCGCGGGCGGCTGTGGCGTCAATCGAGTTTTCGCACGTGCCAGCTAAGCCCAGCTGCCCAGCTACCAGCTCCGGGTCCAAGCCCAGGGTCGAACCGGCCAGGGCTCCGGCCCCGTAAGGCGAAGCCGCCGCCCTAAGACCCCACTGCTCCAGCCTTTCCACATCTCGCAGCAACGGCCAAACGTGGGCCAGCAGGTGGTGCGACAGCAGCACCGGTTGGGCGTATTGCAGGTGGGTTTTGCCGGGCATGGCCACCTGGTCGTGTCTGGCCGCCTGATCCATGAGCGCCTCAGCCACCTCCAGCACGCCGCTAACCAGGACCCGAGCCTGGTCGCGCAGGTAAAGGCGAATCAGGGTAGCGATTTGGTCGTTGCGGGAACGCCCGGCCCTAAGCTTGCCGCCCAAGGCGGCACCGGCCACTTCTACCAGGCGCCGCTCTAGGGCCGAATGAACATCCTCGTCACCCGGGCTGGGCCCAAAGCGCTTGGTCCTGACCTCCTCGTCGACCTCGTCCAGGGCCACCAGCAGGTCATGCAATTCGCTTTGGCTAAGCAAATCCGCCGCCGCCAAGGCATGCGCATGAGCCCTCGAGCCGGCAATGTCATAGGAGGCCAGGCGCCAGTCAAAGTCGGTCGACTTGGACAAGGCGGCCAACGCCGGAGCCGGCCCGCTGCCAAACCGGCCGCCCCAGAGTCCTGCTCCATCAGTCGATGGCTGTTCTTGGCTCACCCTCCAACCCTAACTGGCCCGGCCGTTCAATATGGCCAGATGGCGGCCTGCGAAGTGGCGCGTCGCTCGGTACGACCGGTGACCAGCGAGTCCGTGACATGGCCGAGGACTTTCGGCCGATCTTGTCACTGCATGGTCATTTGCAGCGACCCGCCGCCGCCACCGACCAAACCCAGGTCGCCTGCCTCGCCATCGTCAGCTACCGCTCTGGTGACCCAATGGCTGCTGTCGGGTTATGGAACATCGACACCGAAGCACGAACGGCAACGAGGTTCGCATGAAGGCAAAACTATCCCAAAGTGTCAGGTTTCGGGCACAGGATGGTGTCAATAGTATCCCATCAAGGTATACTAATGCCATGATTGAAGCTGTGACGATTCTTGAACAGCTCCGCGAGGTGGCCATGGACCAGCATGGACTAATCACCTCCGAACAAGCGGCAAGACAAGGGATTGCCCGGCAAGAGCTTGTGAAACTGGCTGCTCGGGGACGCTTGGAACGGCTGAAACGAGGCGTCTACCTGGTTCCCCAAACCCCTGGTGGCCGCTATCAAAACTGGGCGTTGGCCGTGCTGTGGACCGGAGCGCAAGAGGCTTGCCTAAGCCACGAAACGGCACTTGCGGCTTGGGACATTACCGACATCAACCCGGATCAAATCCATATCTTGGTAGGCAAGAACCGGCGGTTGCGACGCGCGGGCGGAGAGCGCTACATCATCCACCGTCAAGACCTGGTTGCTTCGCAGCGCGCCTGGTTTGAACAGATTCCAATCACAGACGTGCCCACCACAGTTGAGCAGTGCATCGATTGGGGCACCCCTACCTACCTGGTCAAGCAGGCACTGGAGAGAACAACGGGAACAAGCCTGCTCCTACCAAAGGATCACGAACGGCTCACCCAGAAACTGGAGGAGAGAGGCAATGACCTCTGAAGTGCCCTACAACTTGTCTGGGGCGCTGGAAGCGCTGAAAATGAAGGATAAGATCCCCAGATCAGGGCGGGTGCTTGACGTATGGATCGCCCAGGCGGAGCGCAATTTGCATTCCGATGGCGGCAGGCTTGGCTGGTTGGTCGCGTCCACTGTGGTGGCTGCCGTCCTCCAACAGGGGTTGGACGAGTCTGGCGCTCCAGCCTTCCTGCTCAAAGGCGGCTCGCTGCTTCAACACAAATTTCGCGACCCGACACGCACCACTACCGATGTAGATGGCCTGGTCAGAGTGGATCTGGATGTCTTTCTCAGCTCCCTGGATTCCTTGCTCGAAAAGCCGTGGGGGCCGTTCGGATTCTCTCGGGGTGAGGTGGAAGTGATTGAGGTGCCCTACAAGGTGATTAAGCCCAGGCGCTTCGATCTGTTTGTGAAGCTGAATGGTCAGACATGGCGCCGGGTTCAAGTGGAACTCTCTCCTGATGAAGGAAATGCCGGAGCGACCATCGACCGCATCAAGGCTCCATCATTGGCTGGGTTTGGGCTGCCAACGCCTGATCACCTTGCGTCCCTTTCGATGCAGTACCAGATCGCCCAGAAGGTTCATGCTGCAACTGATCCACACGACCCACCGGAAGAAGTGAACGACCGCGCCAGGGACTTGGTTGACCTTTTGCTGCTGCGGGACCTGTCGAACGACACGGGACAGCCGGACAGGTCGAGCATCAAGGTTGCCATTTTGGACATCTTCACTGCTCGGGCCGCTGAGGCCGAAGCTCTGTGCCGCACGCCACGCCACTGGCCAGCCCGGCTGGTTGCCTATCCGCACTGGCGAGCGGATTTCGACCAAGCAGCCCGCTCGGCTGGTCTAGACATCACGCTCAAAGAAGCAGTTGCCCAAGTGAACGCCTGGCTCGACCAGATCGATGAGACGTAGCAATCCAGAAGTCGTGGCCGACTAGCCACAATGGGAAGGGATATGCGCTCGCGGCTCCGGTATGCACGGCGGGAAATGTCAGTACTCCCTGCTAGAACAGGGCCATGAGGAAACGGCACTTGCCGCGTCTGAGGTTACGTTGGTTTTGGCCTGTTTTTTGTGGCCTGTTCAGGGCCTATGGGCAATGACTTCGGCTGAAGTGTTGCCAGGGATACGGCGTGCCGCATCCAGCATGTGACCCGAACA
>Ga0123356_10001682_pt1 | contig 24212 bp, 20 predicted proteins | sample TergutEmb28metaG_2_FD_92546 | JGI IMG/M metagenome (GOLD analysis project Ga0123356, IMG submission 92546) | Embiratermes neotenicus P3 segment gut microbial communities from Petit-Saut dam, French Guiana - Emb289 P3 | ecosystem: Host-associated > Arthropoda: Insects > Digestive system > Gut ...
CCGACGAATCCTGCCAATAGCCCAATCGTGGAAAATTTTACCTTCACCGTTATCTCCAGTGCGCAAGCCCTGGTCGCCGAGCTTTTTGATGGAAGTTCAGGTTCCGGAACACTGGATTTGCAAGATGCGACTGCTGCCGCAACCATGCCCACGGGCGCCTATGCTTTCGTCACAAATGGCAGCGACTCGGCGAGCCCGAACGGTCCTCAATCGGGCACTCCGGCACCAACCGTAATTGGCGGCGTGTTTAACATCGACAATAATCCGTCCGCTGGTTCGATCGACGGTAATGGTAGTCTTGCGGATCAGGATTACTACAATTCTAAGTTCACGGAGCGATCTCTTCTAAGCTGCGACCCACCCACGGCGAGCGGCGCTCTGCCAGGCTTGACCGGCAGTGTTTCGCAGCCTTCGTCGTTGGGTATGGTCACCATTACCCTGACCAGTACCGGCAATTCCGGCACATGTTTCGGCCAGACGTCTCCGTCGACTCCGGCTACTATTCAATTCACCGGCTATATCGTCGACGCGACTCACATCAGACTAATTGAGACTGACGATCTAGATGGCACGAGCGGATTTCTGACGGCGGGAATCGCGGTCAGCCAGGGAAGCGCGGCAGGCACTTTCACCAACGCGTCTCTGACCGGGCCGTATGTATTCGGCGTTCTTGGGTATGACCTGACTGACTTTGTTGGCAATTCAATCCCGGGTTTCTCTTTCACCTCTGCGGCTGTTCTCGCCGCCGACGGTAACGGGAACCTGACCGGCATCACCGACACTTTTTACCCAGGTGCTTTTCCGAGTCTCGGAGTGGGTGCCTACACCGCCACTCCGCTCACAGGCACCTACACAGTGGACGCCAACTTTATCGGGCGGGCGCTCATGAAGCCTAAGTTCAAAGGCTCGCCGAAGCCAAACCCGAAGGTTATTTTGTACCTTTCGGGGAACGGAACACCACCGTTGATTCTCTGGTCTGAGGGGGCGGACGTCAACTTTCCAGCCACCGGCGCGGGAATCGCTTACCCGCAGGCGGCTAACGCTTCCACACTTTCGCTGGGAAATCCGAAAGCCTACGGACTTACCTACACCGAAAACAATGGAACCGAATTCGACGGCAATGGCGAAGTGCAATCCACGATTAATGGAGTCACAGGGACGCTGACTGGAACCGTCGAGGACATCAACAACAATGACTTTTCTTTCAGTACCCCGACACCGGGCGCGCCCATAACTGACACCTTGGGGCTTCCCGCCGATAGCTTCGGACGCATCGGGGGTACTCTGAACAACACGTCCAGCACGAATCTCTTTGAATACTATCTGCTCGACAATAATCGCGCCTTCATGATCGAAACCGACCTGGCAAACACGGGTCAGGTGGGTCTCGGTTACCTTGCCCAAGCGTGCGATGTGACCAGTGCCACAAGCTGCCAAGCAGCTGCCCAAAACTCCATAAAGCGAGCCGCAAACAGAGAAGGCTCCCGCAGCGTGAAGCAGGCTTCCAATGTTGCCGGAGCTTCAAAGGAGCGTGCGATTCCTGGCCATTAGGTTCCTTTGCCGCTCGATGTGAAAGGTCGACTCTTCTCTGACACCAAGTCCGCGCATTCAGAGATTGGACCGCTCTTCCGGAGGTTTTGCAGCCCAAAAATCCGGTTTGCAGAGGTCTCGTTGTTTGGTCCTAGGTTTCCAAAACTTGAATTTTCTTGAGGAGAAATATGAAACCGATTTTCACGTTCGCACTCGTGGTGCTAGCGGCCAGCCTGTCCGTTACCGAGGCACAGGTTGCGTCCAGTGGAACAAACAAGGCATCGTCAAGAGCTTCGGGACCGACCGTTACTCAGCAACTCACCGAGTTGAAAGAGGCGATCGAGGCGCAACAGCAGCAGATCCGTGAATTGGCGCAGCAGCTTCAAAGCCGCGATCAAAGGATCCAGCAACTGGAGCAGAGGCTTGACCAGAGTCAGGCCGCGACTACCCAGGCTCAGACCAGGGCTGACACCGCAGCGTCTAAGACTGTCGAGCAGCAACAAACCGTCGCCGCGCTCAAATCCGATGTGGCAGATCTGAAAACGAATTCCGAGAGCCTGGCTCTCAACTTGCAGGAAACGCAGAAGACAATTCACGAACCCCAGAATCCTCTCGCCATTCGCTTCAAAGGCATCAACATCACGCCCGGTGGCTTCCTGGCGGCAGAATCAGTTTTTCGCAGTCGAGCTCTCGGAGCTGACATCAACACTCCGTTCAACAGCGTGAACATGCCAGGAGCTGGCCAGAATTCGTTGTCGGAGTTCTTCGGTTCCGGTCGCCAGTCCCGCATCTCAATGCTCGCTGAGGGTAGAGTGGACGGCGTCAAGATGAGCGGATACTACGAGGCCGACTTCCTATCGGCCGCAATCACGTCCAATAACAATCAGAGTAACAGCTACTCGCTTCGGCAACGCCAGGTGTGGGGACAGGTGGCCTCTAACGAATGGAGTCTTACCGGTGGACAGATGTGGAGCCTCCTGACCGAAACCAAGCATGGGCTGGACAACCGCACCGAGGCCGTCCCAATGACCATCGACCCGCAATATACGGTGGGGTTTAGCTGGGCCCGACAGTATGGTGTCCGCGTGGTCAAAAACTTTGCCAATCATCTTTGGCTGGGCGTTTCGGCGGAAAATCCCCAAACGACATTCGCGGCCCGCGGGAACGCCGCCAACTTCGCTTTTGGTAGTCCGGGGAGCGGCGGTGGCCTCTACAACTCGGGAATCACGAATTGCACCACAACCACCGTTACGGGGACCACCGGCACGATCGTCAACGTATTGTCGTCTTGCACGCCGGCGGCGACGTACTCGTTCAATGCCATGCCGGACTTCGTTTTCAAGGTAGCTGCCGAACCGGGCTTCGGTCACTACGAACTCTTCGGTATTCTGCGTCGGTTCCGAGACCGTGTCTATCCTTGCGCTGAGCCGGCCGCATCTTCGAACTGCAATGGCACAGTCTCTGCGCTCGGAGCATACAACAATAGTCAAACCATTGGCGGCATCGGCGCGAATTTCCGCTTGACGTTCTTTAAGCAACTAGATATCGGCGGTCATGCCCTGGTAGGAGACGGTGTCGGCCGATACGGGACCGGCGGTTTGCCAGACTCGACCGTGCATGCCGACGGTACTCTGGCTCCGCTGCGGAGCTATCAGACTCTTGCAACCCTGGAGTGGCACACAAAGAGGCTGGACTTTTACTCAAACGCGGGCATCGAGTATGTGGACCGTCTCTGGCAGTACGATCCCAACAATCCCACCAACCCCTTCACACCAGTTGGTTACGGTTCTCCTCTCTCGGTCGTGTCGGGCTGCGGTACCGAGACCGCGCCGCCAATTACTGGTACGAACGGTTTTACCTTCGGCTCACTCACGAGGTGTAATTCGGATACCAAGAGCCTGGTTGAAGGCACCGTGGGCTTCTGGATCAAAGCACACGATGGACCTCACGGAAGACTACAGTTCGGGCCCCAATACTCCTACGTGTCCCGGTATGCGTGGACGGGAACGAATGGAATAGGGTTGTGGGCGCCTCACGGCATCAACAACATGTTCTTCACTTCATTCCGCTACTACTTGCCCTAGATTCGGGTAACCTCGCCTCCGAAAACATCTGCTTAACGGGGGTGAGGGGATTTTCTTAGTGGAAGCTAAAGCGAAAGCAGAATTGGAAGTAGCACAACTCAGGAGCGGGCGTGGGTTGCGGGCAGATTTCCGTCAAGGGTCGTCCCAATGCGTCGACCTTGACTTTTGTGACCTTCTCACAGAATCAGAAACAGCATTTCTCGCTGGATAACGATGCCGTGACTGGGGAGGCTTTTCAAAATGGAAACCATGGAGCTGAACAACCCCAAATCAGATTCCTCTACCGAAATTGTGGAAGCGGAAGTCGATTACAATGCAGACTTCGACACTTCCGTATTTGGGGTCCTGTTTGACGCCTTCCTCTGTCGCTCTATCTGGACGCACGCATCCAAGTGCCAGATCGAAACCATGCTCGACAATTTCCTGCGCGATGGCACATCCCGCGCGTTTTTCCTGACGTCGTATCTCCCAGCCAATTTGCCAGGGGAGGACTACAAGGGTACTCAGTACCGGGGTAGAAGCCACAAATGCAACGTGCCAGCCGAGGTAAAGCACCGCCGCAGCTGGATTAGGGACGCAACCATAAGAGGCGGTTATCCGTAAGTGAGCTGCCCGATGGAATAATAATCCGTCAGAAGTGGCTGAAGGTCTCGAGACTAAGTAACCGTTGAAGTGGATCTTTCAGCTTAGCCTTACTGTGATCCGCACGATAGGCACGGTCCGACTCGGACCACGGTTAGCCCCGGGGACCACTCCGGCAGGGCTTCTTGTGAGCGAGATGCTAACAACAGTTACTGGCTCCGAATTTACGTCCTAACCAAGTCCCGAGCTTGCGTTTCGTCATCCGAGCCAGACCGATCAGGCCAGGGCCCAGCAACATCCGCGAAGACGGTTTAGGCACCTGTACAGTGCTGCCCCTAAGGTTTGAGAAAGGGTCACCGAAGGTCAATCCCCTTGGACGATGGAAGACCGGTGTAGCGAACTCAGGTCGACGAGATTGAAGCTAAGGCCGGCGATTGCTGCAGGAATCAGGTTACTCGCTATCCTGCACCAGGAAGAGCGAACGGCAGAAATCAGCAACAAGGGTATGCGCGCCTGGTATCAGAGTTTCTTTCGCTCCAAGTCATGGCTGAACCTGAATAACGCGGCGCTGGACGATTCGTGGGGTCGTCCTTTAAATCGAGGAGCTCGAAGCGCCCCATCGCACAGGCGAACCGCTCTGCCGCTAAATCGTCTTTCCCAGAAACGTAGACTGCAGATTCCAGGTGAACTGGTCAACGTCCGGGGCCGTGTAGATTCGCTTAAGAGCAAGGGGGTCGTCTCCTCGATGGATCGGACCGCACGTGGTCAAGACGGCTGACTTAAAACCGGCCTCCCGGGTAATTTCCAGCGTCTGGCGTGACCACTGAGGGTTCAGTGCCGGGTGCGGATAAGAAAAATGCTCGACCGGTACACCGAGCTCCCGCTCCAGCCGCTTCTTACTCTCGACGATCTCAAATCGGGCTTCCGTTTCGCTCACGTGCGCGACATTCGGATGCGACATGGTGTGAGCCCCGATAGTATGACCTGCCTTTCGCAATTCCTGAACCTGGCTCCACGTCATCATAAATCCATGTTCCCCGTTGACCGTTTCGACGTTCAGCGCTCGTTCAATTTGACTTACAGCCTCCAACTGGTCGTCACCGGTTTTCCCGGCACAGGCCTCCCAGGCTGCCGTAAGTGCCGCCTTGCGGTTCGCCGGACTCTCTAGCGAGTATTTGCTGTTGCTACCTGGAAGCTCCCACTCCGTTTTTCGGGTCGTGCTAAGGGCAAACCGCACTCTGCAGTACCACGGCAAGGTGCCGGCCGCCACGGCATTTACAAAAATGTAAAACGTGGCGGGAATGCCGCAGCGGGCCAAAACCGGCAAGGCGACCGTAAAGTTGTCGGCAAACCCGTCGTCGAAGGTGACGGCTACGGCTCTGGGAGGAAGCTTTCGACCTTGCTCGGCAAACTCCGCCACGTCGGCGACCGTAACCGGCGAAAACTGCTCGGCCAAAATCCGCATGTGCGCCTCGAAGGTTTTTCGAGATGCGGACAGGCCCAGGATCTGCTCGGTTTCCTTCGGCTCTTCTACGATCGAGTGGTAAGCCAGGATGACGGCGGAGGTCGGTACAACGTGTGCCGCCATTTGGAGGATGGAACTGCGCACCAGCGCCTTCTTGAGCCAGCGCTTCGGGCTCGATTTCAACATGCTGATTCCCCCGGAAGACGACCGTGAACTTGATGGTAGTATAGCAGTGCGATCTGGAATCGGTGCGCGCTGCCCACCGTGTCCCGGCTTTTCAGCCACGCGGTTCAATCGGTTCCTGGTGGAATTTCACGACGTTCTATTTCGATCGGCACGAGGGGCTTCATGAGTTCCAAGGATCAGGTACATGAGCTGTTTACCAAGACTGTCGATGATTGGGCCCGCTTCTACGAAAACCCGAAGCCCCGCAAGATGAACGACCAGAATCTTGTTTCGCGAAGGCGGTTCGCCATCGAAATGATCGAGAATAAGCTGAAACCGGGTTCCAAGATTCTCGACGTAGGCTGCGGCACCGGACATCTGGCGGCCGAACTCGCGCGGCGCGGCTACGAGACCTGGGGTACGGACATTGCCGAAGCCATGGTCCAATACGCGCGCGAACACTACGATCCCCATCGTTTCCAGGTGGGCGATATTGAGAGAATCGCGTTCCCCGACAAGACCTTCGACGGCATCGTGTGTCTGGGTGTGGTCGAGTATCTCGCCAGCGATGATGCGGCTTTGCGCGAAATGTGGAGAGTGCTTCGGCCTGGGGGGGTCGCCGTCATCACAACGCCCAGCAGCATCTGCCCGTTCTTTTACATGGACCGGGCTCTCATTCAAATGCGGTTCGTTCTTCGCCCGGTCACGAGAACGGTACGCGCTGCCCTCGGAGTGAAGCCGACCCCCAAGGACCCGCTACCTAAAGTCATGCATCGCCGCTACCGTCGTGGCAGTTGGGTAAAGCTTCTGCGCTCGCATGGATTGGAACTCGAAGACTGGGTGTGCCATTCCTGGGGCTGTTACGGAGTGGAAAGATTTTTCCCACAAGGAGCATTCTGCCGGGCCAGCGATCGTTTTGGCCGAAATCGAGCGTTGAACTGGATGGCGTCCAATCAGCTCGCTTGCGTCCGAGCGGTGAAGTAGCTATTACTTTTAGTTATTGACCAGCTCCCACTACAGACGTAGCCACCGCTCGGCAACAATTCAAGAACATTCTCTGCCAGGGCCTTCCCGTCCCCGACCGGCGACGGAGCGAGGGGTAGTTAGCTGCAGGAGGCGAAAGCAAAAGCGCAACTGGAACTAGCACAACTCAGGAGCGGGTGTGTGCGGGCAGATGACCTTCGAGGGCCGCGAGCAACGGCTCGCGGAGCAATGGCCCACTGGCCATAAGGCCCGCTAACAGAGGACTGCGGTGGTTGCAGCTGAGCGGTGTGTTATCAAGTGTCGCGACGAATCCACCGGCGCTCTCGACGAGGGCGGCTCCGGCGGCCACGTCCCACTCGTGTTTCGGTGTCAAGGTAAAGGTGATGTCGGCCAAGCCAGCAGCCACACACCCCAACTTGTACGCGACCGATCCCATCGGACGAATCTGGTAGTCGCCGCTTTGAAACTGCTGCCATTCGCCACGCTTCACTTCGCTGCGACTCGCCAGAATCAACGAGCCTAGCAACGTCGTTCGCTGGCTAGGGCGTGCCGGCTTGCCGTTATAACTCACTCCTGAGTCGATCGCGCCGATGATCGTCTCATTGGTGGCGGGATTGCAAATGCCGCCTGCGACTGGCCGTCCATCTTCCACGAATCCAATCGAAACGCAAAATTCTGGTATCCCCTGCACGAATTCACGCGTTCCATCGAGCGGATCGACGACCCAGACGCGGCGCTTGTCCAGCCGCGCCATGTCGTCGGCACTCTCTTCCGACAGCCAGCCTTCTCCGTCGCGCAGCAGATTCTCGCGCATCACTACGTCCACAGCGCGGTCGGCTTCGGTCACCGGATCGTGCCCGATCTTATACTCAGCCTCAATGGCCCCTGGAGTGAACCGGGCGAAGACCACCCGGGCTGCGTCGAGAGCGGCCTGGATGCGGGCGAGAATGTCCGAATAAGCGGAAGTCATGATGTCCTGAGAGCCCAATTTATAAGCCTGTTGGCCACAACATCCGGGCCCCGGTAATCAGCAGCAGCGCGCAAAGCAACCGGCGCAGCCACACCATGGGGACGCGCGTGGCCAGATGCGAGCCGATCAGCCCGCCAGGGATGGACCCAATCAACAACGACAACACCAGGCCCGAGTCGACGTTGCCCAGCCTGAAGTGCAGAAGTCCGGTCACGCCGGTGAGCACCACCGCGTGCACAATGTCGGTTCCGACATTGATCTTCGGCGGGAAGCTGTAAAACAACAGAAGAAGCATCATGATGATGCTGCCCGACCCCACTGAGGTCATGCCCACAAGAAATCCTGCGACCAATCCGATCACGGCCATACCCGCGAAGCCCTTGGCTGTCGGAGGCCGATTCGCGACCTTCTCTTCGATGTGCCGCTGAAACAACAGCAGCAAGGGAATAACGATGAGCAGGATGCCGATTGCTGTCTTGATGAAGTTGTTGACTCCGTTTCCGTACAGGTGACGTATGTAAACCAGGAGGCGTACGCCCAGAATCGAGCCGGGAACGCTGCCACACGCCAGAGCCAACACTACTTTGCGCCGCACCGTGCCTTTTTTCAGATGCAAAAGACTGGCTGGAATCTTGGTGAAGAAGTTGAACATCGCATCGGAACCGACTGCCACGATCGGCGGATATCCCAGGCCAAAAATCAGCACAGGGAGCAGCAACACGCCGCCTCCCACCCCGCTGATTCCGATCAGAACACCGACCACGAAGCCGACCAGGATTTTGGTTACTAACGGTGGCATAGTCGATTCGTCCTGCTTTTAGGCTGCGGCGCCATTTACTCCGATGAAGCCTTCGCGTTCGAGGTGCAGAATAATTTCCTGCGCGGCTTCTTCGGGGGACAATTCCCCCGTGTTGATTGTGACCTCGGCATCCGTTGGAGCTTCGTACGGGTCCGAAATTCCCGTGAACTCCTTCAGGATACCGGCGCGAGCCTTGGCATAAAGGCCTTTCCGGTCACGCTGCTCGCAGACTTCTACTGAAGTTGCAATGTGGACCAGGATGAATCCTCCGTAAGGCTCGATCATTTGGCGCACATGCTTACGGGTTGCATCGTAGGGGGCGATCGGCGCACAAATTGCGATGCCGCCGTTCTTCGTAATCTCCGAAGCAACATAGCCGATGCGCCGGATGTTGATGTCGCGATGCTCCTTCGAGAACCCGAGTTCCGAAGAAAGATGCTTGCGCACCAGATCGCCGTCAAGCAGTGTCACCGGACGTCCGCCGACTTCGAGGAACTTGGTCTGCAGCACGTTCGCGATGGTTGACTTTCCAGAGCCCGAAAGGCCGGTAAAGAAGACCGTGACCCCTTGTCTGCTGCGCGGCGGAAAGCTGCGCCGCAGTTCATGCACCACTTCGGGGTAGGTGAACCATCCTGGAATATCGCGGCCTTCATTCAACCTTTGCCGCAATTCAGTGCCGGAAATAGTCAGCACACGTTCGCCCGCTTTTACCTCGTTATCGGGAACATATTTGTCATGCTCTTCGAGGTAGACCATCATATTGAAGTTGACCATGGTCACGCCGATCTCGGACGCGTGCTTCTTGAACAATTCCTGCGCTTCGTAGGGACCGTAGAACGGCTTGCCATTGCCGTTGGTATCTTTCCCTGGGCCGGCGTGGTCACGACCCACAATGAAGTGGGTGCAGCCGTGATTCTTGCGGATGAGTGCGTGCCAGATCGCTTCGCGCGGCCCGCCCATGCGCATCGCCAGCGGAAGGAGCGCGAGTTTCACGGTTCCCCGAGGAAACTTGGAAAGCAGCAATTGATAGCAGCGCACGCGGGTGAAGTAGTCGACGTCTCCCGGTTTCGTCATGCCGACGCTGGGATTAATGAGAAGGCTGGCTTCGACTTGCTTGGCCGCACGGAACGTCAGTTCCACGTGCGCGCGGTGCATTGGGTTGCGGGTTTGAAACGCCACCACCCGTCGCCATCCCAAACGCGCGAATTCGGCGCGCAACTCCGCGGGAGTCAGGCGTAGCGCGCGAAAATCGTAATGCGATGGCGACTGCAGTCCTTCCAGGCGACCGCCCACATACCACGGGTTCGATTTGTTGATCGCGTAATCAGCGCCAGGATGTGCATTGCTGGTGCTGTTGAAAACCGCCTTCGCTTCGGCGGCACGGTCTGGCTGCCAGACTTCTTCTACATGTAACACTGCGACCATCACACCCTCTGGATCGCGCAACGCTACTTTGCTGCTGCCCGGCGTGAGCTTCTTGGCGAATTCTTCCGTGATATCAAGCGTAATCGGTATCGGCCAGAGAACCCCACTGGCCAGGTGCATGTTGTGGCACACGCCTTCGTAATCAGCTTTCGTCATGAAGCCGGGCAGCGGGGAAAATCCTCCGCTCAGCAGTAATTCGAGGTCGCAAATCTGGCGTGCGGTTAGGTCCCAGGACGGCCATTCACGGGAATGGGCTTTGAGGTCTGCTGCTTTCTGCGGCGATACGATGAGGTTGGTGAGTTCGCCGCCGTGCGGGGCAATTAAATGACCACTAGTCGAAGCGGACAAGTGCGTGAACCTCCCATGTACGTCGATTTGGATTGACAGCATGTACTTCAGCGCTTCGCAGAGGGAATCGAAATGATGATTTCCGGACTGCCATTGGGGGGGATTCAAACGAGACCGCAGAATTGCTGCGGGTGAAACGACCCAAGTTGAATCCAGTCTACCTCAACAAGAATGCCTATATTCTTACGACAGGCAAATGCCATGCCGCAGGAGATACAGCTATTGTACTGTAAGTTGATAAGGATTAAAGCTTAAGTTCGTGAAATCAAAATCCGTTCAGCTCGTTCCGGAATGGGTGTGCAACTTCTTGCGCAGCTTAGGGAATACTATTTCCTAGCCCGAGTTTACCAGCCACGAACGAAAACAATCCTTGGAGCGGCTCAGGACGCGGGTGCGAGAGGGTTGGGAGCGTATGACCTAACCGTTGCGATAACGCTCCAGGCCGAGGGCAAAGATCTTTTCCTGCGTGGCGTTCATCTTTGAGAGCACGGTTTTTGCCAAGGGGTTTTGGCCGCGCTGCGGCGTGGGGTAGAGCACAGTTGGTTTTGAGTGTTGGTGAGCAGCTTCATCATTTCTACTATGCTGATTACGATTCCGGCCTGAGCCAGTTGGTGCCACAGCAGATTTAGAATGATCAGAGCCAGGACACAGTAGAAGGCATGACCCGTAGCTTCTGGTTCAGTCCAGTGGAAGGTCGTCGGACGCTGAGGACGGAGGATTCTTCAAGTGGAGAAAGTCCTCTTCCACGTGATGCCGGGCACGGTAACCCAGACAATCTCTTCATCCGAGCGATCCTGGCCGTGATCGGTGAAGAAAATCGTTTTGCCCAGCAGTTTGTAGGCCGCCGCGAACTGGAATTTGCAACCGCGGTAGGTCTTGGCGGGTCTTTCGGACCAGAGTGCGAAATAAGTCGGCCATGTGCCGACCGCAAGGCCCTTGCCTGCGAGCGGCCGGCCCATTGTTCGCCCAGTAGCACTGAAAATTGAGGAGGCGTTCGGCGACGGAATCGAGGTCGGGGAAGTCGTTAGGGGTTAGCACCTTGCGCTCCATGATCGAGAAATAGTCGATCTGGTTGAGCCAGCTGGCATGAACGGGAGCATGCACGAGAGAGAGCTGAGCGTAGAGGTTGCGCAGACGCTCGACCGGTCTGAGTCCCCGGTGAGCCGAGCAAACGATCCAGAAAACACGGTGGGCATCATGGTAGGGCGGTCGAGTCATGACCTGCTCGACGAGGCGATCAAACGGATCGATGCCACACTTGGCTTCGCAGCGACCGAAGATTCTGGCGTGATGGACGCCCGCACCCGCAATATAGGCCCAGGCTCCGCAGCGGGCGTATCGTGCTCGACCCGAATGCGAGTACCCGGCGGACACTGGCGGTTGCATGTTTGCGGCGACGATTTCGTCCGCCGGGATGACGAATTCATCATCACTGGCGAGCGTACAAATCGAGCACTCGGCCTGCCTTGGTAGCGAACTCGGGATCGCGGGGGAAGATCGAACTGCGGTGATACCAGGGCCGGATGGCGTCTTCATGCAACCAGCGCCACAACGTACTGCCGCTGATGGACGCCACCAAGCCACTCTGTTGGACTTGCCGAACCACCTGAGTGCTCCAACGCGATGATGGCAAGTCGTACTTCCTAAACCTCTCGGGTGGAATTTACTCGCAAAGGATCTGGAGAGCTTTTGCCTAAGATCGGCAACCCTTGCCGCCCCCAAGAACCCCAAAAATACGTTGTGAACTACTGAACTAGCTTAGCTAGAGTACTTCCGAGTGTAGTTTCGCTTCTCATTCAGAGCGAAAATACTCAACTTGTTGACTACGCCGTTTACCGCCGCGGCTGCGGCATATCCAGGTGCGGCTTCGATCTCCACGAATTGCCAAACGCTCGGTCTCATCGGGGTCAAGGACGAGTCCCGACTGGCCGTGCTGTGCCGAACTAAAGACGACATCAAAGGAATTCAGGCTGCGGGTCAGTCCAAGAGCCGTCGCGCGATAGTCTGTTTCCGCCCAGCATTCAGATTCGAACCCCTTTAAGTCGACTCTGACCGGGTAGCGTAATAGCTATCGTGTTCCGCTGTGAGTTTTCGTCCCTGCTGGCTGAAGCGCGGCAAATTCACGATTCCCAAGCGCTCCGCTGCGAACTGCAAAGTCGTCCCCAGCACGCCAAATCCATATTCGACGCTTCGGCGGAAGTTGATCGACGACGCCTCTTCGAAGTATTTGGTGGGACAGGAAACTTCTCCGATGCGGAAGCCGAAGTGGGCGCACTGCGCCAGCATCTGGTTGTCGAAAACGAAGTCGTCGGAGTTCTCGAGCAGTGGCAATTCGGTGAGGACTTTGCGGCTGAAGGCGCGGTATCCAGTGTGATATTCGGAGAGTTTCAGGTGCAGAAACAAATTCTCGAATGCAGTGAGCAGGCGGTTGGAGATGTACTTGTAGAGCGGCATGCCCCCGAGCAGGGCACGGCCCCCGATGATGCGCGATCCCAGCACAACATCGTACACGTCATAGGCGACCATGCTCGCCATCGCCGTGATGAGCAGCGGAGTGTATTGGTAGTCAGGGTGAAGCATGATGACGACGTCGGCGCCTGCGGCCAGCGCCTCGCGGTAGCAGGTCATCTGGTTCCGTCCGTAGCCGTAGTTGCGGTCATGCTGGAAAACCAGAAGGCCGAGGTGGCGGGCGAGGTTAACAGTGTGGTCGCGGCTGTTGTCGTCGACGAGGATACGGGTGTCGACCAGCTCGGGGAATTCGCCAACGGTAACCTCAAGAGTTTTCTCCGCATTGTAGGCGGGCATGACGACCGCGATGTGCTTGCCGTTAATCATGTGCCTGGAAAAACAGACGAATCTACTGAGCATCCTTCTTTGCTAACAAGATCTCCAAATTATAGCGGACTGCATCAGTGCTCATTTTGCCGAAAAGGTCATGATCGCACGACCGTCGGGCTCCAGGAGAGCTCGTTTCAGTTCCTGTGCCGAGCGATTTTCTTGCAGTCTTTACCGGAGGCCTTTTCTATTTCTCAAATCATCGGTATTCTTGATTTAGAGCTGTGACATCCCTGGGAACTCTACTTCGGCAAATCCCGCCAGCGGCGGTTAATCGCTGGGCCGGATGTGTGTCCGTTATTGTGCCTGTCTACAATGAAGTGGCACATTTAGATGAACTGCTGCAGGCGGTTCACGCATCTCCGGTGACGAAAGAAATCATCATCGTCGACGATGGCTCGACCGATGGCACCCGCGAGAAATTGCTAGACTTGCCGCCACAGGACAATGTTACCCTTGTTTTCCACCAGAAAAATTGTGGCAAAGGAGCATCGATTCGCACGGCGTTGAGCTACGCTCGCGGAGAATATGTGCTAATCCAAGATTCCGACTTGGAATATGATCCACAAGATTACCCAGGGTTGCTGCGCCCCCTGCAGGAGGGCAAGGCCAATGTTGTCTATGGTGTACGGCCGGACCGTCCAGAGCGCGGACTTCGTTTCTTTCTAGGCGCCAAGTTGCTCACTCACCTAACCAACGTTCTCTATGGCACGAAGATTCATGATGAAGCAACTTGCTACAAAGTTTTTCGTCGAACGTTACTGGCGCAAATCAGCCTGCGGTGCCAACGCTTTGAATTTTGCCCGGAAGTTACCGCAAAGATTTGCCGGATGGGGGAGAATATCGAAGAGGTTCCGATTTCCTACCACCCGCGCTCGGCTGCCGAAGGCAAGAAGATCCGTCACTCCGACGGCTGGCAGGCTATTTGGACATTGATTCGTTACCGCTTTCGTAGGCCGTCGGCCTGGGCGCGCAAGAGCTCGGATCCGCCATCGGCGCCGTTTGCAGTCGGTTTTTTCCGGGTGCCAACGCGAACCGAGTAAACAGCGTTACGTCGATCAACGGCGGCGGTGGCGTCTTTACCTTCATCGGAGCTGGGGCGAGCTGTTCAGGATTGGCCTGCACGTTCAGCTATCCCGGCATTCCGTCGTTCGCAAGCATCAGCAACGGAACCGATGGCACTGCCGTAATGACTGTGGGTGGGACCGCGCATTTAACTTATAACGGCATCGGCATCATCAATCGAATCAAATTCTCGGTTTGGCTGTTCCCACGCGGTTTCCGGAGACTACTCGTCCTTTAACGGCACCGCCTTTGCGTGCCGCCGCCTCGATCCCCCGCACTCTCCATCAACACCGACTGCAACACCACCACCCCCCAGGTCGCCGCCCTGCTGATGAATATCACCACCCCACAGGGATGGGGAGCAATTCCGACGCCTTTGCCCTCAGTATTCAATAGCAATCGCGCTTTTTCCGTGCAATGCAACGTAACGGGACTACTGCCAATGGCAGTGTGCTTATAATGGCAGCATTCTGGAATCCGGCGGCTTGATCAGCGCCACTCCCAATGCCGCCGCGCTGGAGGGCACTACGCAAGTGATGCAGCCCTATTGTGCTTACGATCTGCCGATGTGTCTAACCCCGGCGCAGGAGACAGTATCAGCCTGCTCGGAGACTATGCCGGCAATCGCCCCGTTTTCGGGATGCGCAAGCATCTCTGCTGGGACGCAAGGTGGTAGCGTGTTTGTGGTTACAGCCGGTCAGGAGGCAGTGAGTCTCAGCTCTGCCCTGACTAGCATCAGCGATCCGATCTGTATTGATGACCTCGGCAGTCCAGTAGCTTTTGTGGTGGTTGCGGGCACTGCAGCCCTGCATATCGATGGAAGCCCGATTGGCGATCACATCTGCTTTAGCGGGATTAATAATGGGACGGGAACTCCCGATTCCAATCGCAACCTTGTTGCGATCCTACGGAGGAGGATGCGCCTTCGGATCGCATTTGGGATTTCGGGTTGCGATTCAGGCACCTTTTCACGATATGGGGCAGGAGCACGAGGATCTGTGAACCTTAGCAGTACTTATATTCTGATTTCGCCGGCTTATCACTAATGAGGTGGAACTTACCGTGAAGCGGACACTTTTCATCGTGTGGTTTCTGCTCTCCCTCAGCACTTGGGCGCAATCGCCGCCCAACAATCAGCTTCCCAATATGCCGCAGGTCTGGGTAGACCCTTACGAAGCCTTCGATGGGCGCACTCCTGCACCGCATTATGAACTGACTCTCGGTGCATCTTCGTGGACTAGCAGTAGCGCCCCTCCCGGCTGTACCTTCTCTCTGCCCTATGCCGTGACGGGAGCGGGTTTGCAGGCAGCAGTGAATGCCTTGGAAGCCTGTCGGACGCAGCATGGGGAATGCTCGATTCTCGATGTTCCACCGGGGACATATTCAAATCCCAACGGTCTGATTATTCCCCAGACTGCGACTACGGCTGCGTCCTGCTACATCGTGATCCGTTCCACGATGGATTCAAGCCTGCCAATGGGCAGAACCGTGTGTGCTCACGGCATTCAAGAGGACATTCCCACGTCCACTGACGTTGGCCTGCATAACCCTGACTGCACTGGCACTAATATGTACGATGAAATTGGACCCGCCCAACAGCTTTCCGTTCCGTTTACTGCCGTGGATTCGGAATCGATGTCAGGCACAGTGGCGACGATTACCAGTTCCACGATGCCATTTCCTCCAGAGTTCACGGTTGGACAATACATTCGTGGAAAATCTTGGAGTCCCGCGACGTGGAATATTATGTGGCAGATTCTGTCGGTGCAGAATACGACCGCTCCTTATAGCATCACGGTGCAGTCCTGCTTGGTGGTGAGCTGCGCCTCCGGCCTACAACCTACTGCACGTCTAACCTTTCACATTGATTCGGTAACGAACGCGGCACAACCACCAGTGACGACTTATTTCGGCACCATTACCAACGGGGACACCAACTTTTATAAAGGATGGACGTTCAAGTTTTCCGGATTCACTAATTCGACTAACAATCATAAGGCTACGATTGGATCATCTACCAGTAAATCCCTTACCATTGGGAACCAGTTTCCCCCAGAAACCTGTCCTCCCAACACCTGTACCGCATCGACTGTGCGGGGCACGTTTCAGGTTGAAAATACCATTACCGGAATTCAGACTATCTCCGTCAACACCAGTCTGGTTACTTCGGTGGTGGCGCCGGGAAACAACTATGTATATCTGGCGAATGGCTACGTATCTCCCGGTATTCCGGTGAACGTGTGCATTCCGTCCCTGGGCGATAACTGCGGCACCTGTCCCGGTCCATCCTGCACTTCGGAAACCGTCACAACTCTGGCTGGTCCCAACCAGCAGGGAATGATTGCCAACTTCGCGCACACACACGCTGGCCGCACCTGCACCGGAACCACCAGCAGCAACACAACTTGCACCGCCGGCGAACATGTACAGGCGACGTGCGTGGCTTCGGGAGGATGTTCCTACCAAATGAACGACCACAATCACACGGTCATTAACTCCTCAACCTACGACGATGAACGGTATATGTGGTGGATACAGGCTACCGGAACGCAGCCTCTGACGATGTGTGCCCTGTCGGTGATAGCGGGTAGCAACCTCTGCGGGGCACAGGTCATTACTCCTGACCATTGGACGATTGAGGACGCGGAATTCGCCCTTGCCCCTGGCCTCCATCAGAACGTTTTTACGATTGCCTTCCAACAGGGCAAACCCGCAACATCGTGGACGCAGGTTCCAACCCATATCCACTTTATTCGGACGTGGACACACGGAGATTGGACTTCTCTGGCATCAGGAGTGCAGTCCGTGGCTAGTTCGATTCAAGTGTCAGCGGATACGTTCTCTTGGATAGACAGTCAGGTCAGTGAAGCCTTTAGACCGGGAGCTGAGAGCCATGTATTTCAGTTTACGTATGCAAGGACTGCGAAAATAGCCCACAACTGGATGGAGGGACATTCCATAGGGACGATGTGCGACGGATTCGGCATGGCGTCCAGTCCGGCGATTCCGAATTATTACGGTTGTTCTGATTATGAGATCCGGCGCAATCGCTGGACGTTTCCCTATCCGTGGCTGGGACTTAGTCAAATTCCCAACGGTTTTAATCCCTGGTGGGCACAAAACGGCATAGGGCGAAAGAATACGATTGAACAGAAAGAGGGAACCCGTCTTGTCCGTACGGGTAATATCATGGAACATGTGGACAACTCGGGGGCACAAAGCGGCGCATTCGGTGACCTAAATGCTTATGGGCAGGCCAACACCACTGTTACTCCCCCCACTATTTGGACTACGACCGCTAGAATTTGGGATGTCTACGAAGCCGACAACGTATATCGGAGTAGCTGTGCCGGGTTTGAAATGGCAACACGGGGATCGCAAGGCTTGCCCAACGTGGGAGGGAATGGCATCGGGGCATCAGGAGCGGCTGGCTATCGCTTCTGGTTCTACAACAACCTGTACTATGACATACGTACAAGCAATCCTAACTGTCCGGCCTCCAATCTTTGGGGTTTCTTTATCAGTTCGCATCAAGCATGGTGGACTGGCAATGTAAGTGTTTCTAATCCCACAGGAACGAACGGCGTAGCTACATTTACCGTTAACTGCTATGTTGCCAAACCTCCGACTGCAACCGCAGCCGCACAGTTGGGGTGCCCTCCTCCTCCGGCTTATGCCATGACGGCAATTGATGTCGGGGAAGGTATTCAGGTTACTGGCTGTGGAATTGCGGGTGCCGCTGGCACGGTTGCCGAGCGCCGGCTTAACACGTTTACTCAACAGCTTCCCGGGGATGCGGCTCATCCGGCAAGGGCTGTGCCGTGGGGAGCAACCCCCGTCATTGCGTCGAATGGAATGCAGTTAGTCACTCCTCAGACTGTCAGCTACACCAATGCGACCATCGCAACCTTGCCAGATGGAACTGCCGATAATACCGGAAACTGCACGCTGGGTTATTCGGCTTGGAATCCCTACTACGTTCATTTTACTCACAATACGGTTGCGGGAAGTATGGCCTTTGCAATTGAAAACGGCAATGGTCTGCCGGGTTTTAACCCTTCGTTTGAGGCTTCTTGTTGCGTACCACAAGGGGGCAACTTTGGCAAAAGCCACTTGTGGCGTGATTCCGTGTTTACCAGCGGGTCTTGGACGGCATCTTCGATGCTGGAGGGAGTAGCGTCACAGGCGACGACCACTGATACTAGCAGCTCAACCATTGACCACATGATTTTCGTGGGGCGTCCAACGAGTGGTGGTGCTGCCTCGCCCAGTGTGGCAAGGCCATATCTAGAGGTCGGAAACAATCCGGCATATCCAGACCCGCTGGGATGCACAGGCACCTTTGTGTTGACGGGAGGAACGGTATCGGGTTGTGAAATAACCAAACCTACTCAATGTAACGGTGTCCGCTGCTCCATGTATTTCCCGCCAGTTAATGGCCTATGCTCCTACTGGAGGACCATTACTTACACCCCGCCTTCATGGGTCAAGGCTCCGGCCGCAGCGTGTACGGGTGGCGTCCAAAATTATCAGGTAGCCGATTACCATGTGTTCCAGTTTCGGCCGGGCACGGCTTATGCCAGCGGGGGAGCCAACGGGCCAACCGATGGAGCAAGCATAGGAGCCGATATAAGTCTGATCGATGCCGCTCAGACGGCGACGGTTTTCACCTGTCCGTATCCCTGTCCAGGGCCAGGACCATTTCCCGATGTGATGAGCACGCCGGAACCAACGCCAAAGGCTAATATTTCAGCCTCTCCCACGACCATCACCAGCGGAAAATCTTCCACGCTGACATGGACGACCACGAACGCAACCGGCGCGACCATTTCTGGAGTCGGCAGCGTGGCCCTGAACGGATCGCAGTTTGTCTCTCCCACAACAACCACGACGTACACCATCACCGCAACGGCTGCAGGGCGAGCGGCCAAGGGTTTTGCGACGGTGACGGTCAGCGGCGGACAACGATTCAGGCGGGACAATCGGCAACGCTGACCTAGAGTTCGACGAACGGGACTAGCGCGAGCATCTCGGGGATTGGCCCAGTGGCGTTAAGCGGATCGCAGTCGGTTTCGAATGCGACAACGACGACCTACACATTGACTATAACGGGGGCAGACGGCACGGCAACCGCGACCGCGACAGTGACCGTGACTTGTATCTCTTGGGCCGCGATGAATTGTCAGATAGAGTGCTCCTGCTCAAAGGCCGTGCAATCTCTGCCGTCGACTCCACGGGTTCGTCGCCACGGGTCCCATCCAGGCCGGTTGCACATACGCCCTGAACGTGTAGCGGTCGTAGCACACAAGGAACTCACCTTTGCCCAGGGTTTGAAGGTCGTTTTGCTTGGGCCAATAGTGATCCGGGATGGCGTAAACTCACATTTGGGTTAGCAAGTCGGTCGACATCCAAGAAGTGGTTGGGAATCAATCCACAGGAAGTTGTGCTGGGTGGCGAGACCATGGCCAGCGGGAGCCAGACTGCACGACAAGTCCTGAGCACCACCAACGTGCAGGTCCAACCAGATGTCGGGATCCGTAACGCTGTATTTGGGCAGGCGCTCCACTGATCGCTAGACTAGAGGTGCCGAACCACTGCCCGCGGGGGATATGTTAATAGTTGGTTACAATTGGGCCGTCGGCATTGTTCTGTCAGTTGTTCCCCTGTAGATTGTACGTGTCTCTCAGTTTGCCTCTGGAGAGGATTTCTGCCTACCTGGTTGGTGCGAGGAAACTCTGTGTCCACGAAATCGATGCGAGAATCAATATTATTGCGTCAATCTTTAACCATGATCTTTCTCGCGCTGGTTATGAGCATAATCCTGAACGGCTGCGGGACGAGCAAGCCGCCTTCGGTGCAAACTTCTTCCCTGGCTACTGCCTCCATCGGTTGTGCCAGTGGGAACGTGCCCTGCTCAGCATCAATAGAAGTTCCTGTGATCCTTGTCGATGGCTCCGATCCGGCGACCTACGGCCTTCCGATTTCATGCGCCGTGACGGCCGGCAGTCAGGCGATGAACTTTACGACCGCCAGTTCGATGCCATGGTTCGCTGCATCGCCCACATCTGGATCTTTGCAGCCGAGCGGAAGTACAACCGTTGTAATTCCGTCGATAAGTGCGGTTAATGTCAGTGGTAGGAACATTGGCCAAGTCAGCGTGAGTGCGTCAGGTTACTCGACCAATAGCCAGATGGCAGTCGAACTCAACTGTAACGTCGCGGCAGGCAGCTGCATTGTCGCTTATTCGTGCAATCCGAGTGCCAACCCTCTGCCGTAACGGCAGTAACTTTGTCGAAACACGGTCTTCGCAAACGCATGCATCAAAAAATACGGTGGGCGGAGCTATAGAGTGTCAGAAGCAGCCCGCCGAGAATCGCATCCAGAGTGTAACCCACTTCAAAACTTCTATAACAAACTTCCTGTAGAATTCGAATTTTTCTGCACGACCGTTGCTTGAGCACGCAGTAAAGTAGCAGGCGATCGGGGGCGATTCCGGAAGACCGGTACGGGTCGATTCGAGGATGGCGAGTCGTTAGGCATTGGCGCACCAACTCGAGCACTCGAGCAGCACGGGGTCGTCGAGGAGGAGATCGACGGCCTCGAGCAAATCGTTTTTGAGTAGGCTACCTGCTGGGGAGGGGGAGGAACCCCGAAGGCTTCCAGGCAACAAAGCACCCTCGGACACCCGGACCGGGGCTCCTGTGCAGACACGGTTGCTTTTTAACTGCAATCTTTTTCAGACCAGTAAAAGGCAGAATACCATGACAAACGCTCCTAATTTGTTTTGTTCATAGTATCGACAACATCACTGTGAAGAACATCTAGAAGTTTGAAGGCCATCTCGCACTTCTCTTGACTTTCGGCGGAAAATGTTCAAGAAAGATTGGTAATTCTCGTGCAGGCAACTCGCGGTATTTCGCGGTAGAAATGAGCGCGGTCTGGACCGGCTACCAGGCGACCGATCCCGGTGTACACTTCGGTCGGTCTCGACAGTTGAGGCCGGGATTGGGGTCCCCATGGCTGAATCCGTCCCCTCCCACTGTGGTCTTTTCCAGTATCCTATACGCACCGCAATTCCTGCATTTTCTGTTTCCCGGTCAAATATCAAAGCACAGGTTCAAAAATTCTGGGAGAATTCACCGTACGACTCGTGGTTTACCAGTGAGACTCCCGGAGGTCTAGCTTTCTATCGGAACCTCGACGAGCACAGGTACAAAGTGCACTGGCGGCTAAAATTGGCGTTAGGCCTTGAAAGCACCAGTGGTTTGCGCGTGCTCGAAATCGGCTGCGGATGCGGCAGCGAAGCCGAACTTTTTGCGCGTGCCGGGTCCTACTACACCGCCTTCGATCTCACGAACGCGGCGGTGAGCATAACGCGAAGGCGTTTTCAACTGACAAATCTGAAAAGTACTTTTGTCCAAGGCGATGCTGAGAATTTGCCCTTCGCTGACGGTTCATTTGATGTCGTGTATTCCCATGGTGTGCTGCACCACACACCGGACACGGCCCGCACCATCCGCGAGATTCACCGCGTGCTCTGCCCAGGGGGACGAGCCATAGTTATGCTTTATTACCGCGACTCGTTCAATTATCGCGTGAATCTTGGCATAGTCCGCCGCCTGCGCGCGCACCTACTCAGGTTGGAGCTGGGTATTAAACTGGCCCGGCGAGACCGATCGCGTGAGTTCCAAACAGCCGAAGTGTGCCGGGTTCCGGGACATTGGTGGCAAGTTCGGAAAAACAGCGTCGGAAGGCGAGCTATGCGGTCTCCTAGAGCAGACTCTGTGGGCGGTTCATCGTTACCCAAACCCGGACATTACTTTCATGGCCATTGCGGACTGGAAGTGGAAAAAAGACGGCCAGAATACCCCACGAATTGAGACAATCTCACTAATGGATTGACGACGAAAGGACGTTGTACGCGTGTAGCAAGTGTCGGTCCATTCTTGAATTCTGCGGCCGGAATTTTGCCGACTTGACACAGGAAGACCGCTCCGCTCAAATCGTGGACACGTGGGCATCGCCTCGAATCACGCGACACATCAAGGTGGCACGGTAGTATGACCCAAGGCAGTCGCTCGTTAGCGCACAGAACTGCGGCCGGCGTCGCCTGGATTTCAGTCTTCCAGGTAGCCAAGCAGCTCTTGTCGGTCATTTCCGTTTCGATCGTGGCCAGGCGTGTACCCCCCGCAGCTTATGGGCTGATGGCAATGGCGGCGCTGGTTACCAACTTCCTCGAAGTTTTCAGGGACATGGGGACAGCTTTCGCCCTTGTGCGCGAGCCCCATGTGTCCGAAGAGCTAGCCTCTACGGTGTCATGGCTGAACTGGGGGCTGGGAGGGCTGATAACACTGCTGGTAGCTGCATTTTCCTGGCCTGTCGCCAAATTCTTCCACGAGCCGCAGGTCGCGACAATCCTTCAGCTACTTTCTGTTGCGTTTTTTATGGGCGCCATCAGCGTGGTACCCAGAGCCCTCCTCAGTCGGGAAATGGCTTTTCGCGAAATATCAGTGGCCCAAACAGCCGGAGTGATTTCGGGGACTATCGTCACAGTTGGGATCGCGCTGGCCGGCGGGAAGGTGTGGAGCTTGGTATTCGGTAGCTTGGCGACTACGGCAACAACCACGCTTGCCATCTTGTTCTATTCTCCATTGAAGCTGAAGTCCCACTTCCGGCTGGGCGAAGCGCGTCATATCATTTCTTTTGGTATGAATATGTCGGGATATCAGTTCCTGAACTATTTCTCACGCAATGCAGACAACTTGTTGGTGGGGCGCTTCTTGGGTTCCGGTCCTCTGGGTTTCTATCAGATGGCCTACACCCTCATGACATATCCACTGCAGAATTTCACGTTTGTGATAACTCAAGTCGTCTACCCAGCCTTGGCTAAGTTCCAAGATGACCATGAGCGGTTTCGTTCAGCATATTTGAGAACCTGCAGAATTATCGCTCTAGGAACATTTCCTTTGATGCTTGGATTGGCAGTGACCGCAGTGCCTTTTGTGCGGGTCTTTTTGGGAGCACGCTGGATGCCTGTTGCTACCCTCTTGAGTATTTTCGCGCCTCTTGGAGCTTTACAGTCTATCACGGTTGTCGGCGGCTTGATTTACAACACGCAGGGCCGGCCCGATATTAATTTCCGCTGGACCCTCTTTGCGAGCGCGATGTACGTAAGCTCTTTTATTGTCGGCTTGCATTGGGGGATTTTTGGAGTTGCGGCCTCATATTCAATCGTATGGACTGTGCTCATGATCCCCTCGCTGTTGATCCCATTTCGGCTGGTGAAACTCTCTTTGAAGTCGTACTTTGGAGCCCTCTGGCCGACGATCTGGATGAGCCTGGTCATGGCGGCAGTCAGCGAAGCCTGGCTTTGGACGATGCGGCATATGGGTGTGTACAACGCCGCGTTACAAGGAATTAGCACGGCGGCGATAGGGGCCACAGTGTACATGGCTTTGCTTCTGTGGAGAAAACCGCCTGTTCTGTTTGAATTGTCGTCGATTGTAGCGGGTTCCTCACATCCGCTGGCTCGCATGCTGGCGCGCATTCTCGTGAAGGTGGCATCGACGCCAAAGGTGAAACCAGTGCCCGCAGCTACCTCCTCGGGTGGGTAGAGTTTCCTAGCCTATTCAACATGGAATTATCGGGAGCTCCCTGGATTGTATGAAAGGATTCTGTGGGGGAAGGCTGATTTTCCCAACCCTGCAAGGCGCGGTGGTCAACTTCGGCTATACAAATCCTGCACGGCCAGGGCGCGTGCTGCGAGCGCACGAGTATTGCAGCCGGCTGTGCCTCCGCGCGGGTCTGTTCGCTTCGCTGCTTCAGTGCTTCAGTGGCTGTTAATTGTCGTCGTCAATGCCGTCAAGTGCCTCCGCCCCGTAACATAATCACCCCGCTGCGCCGCTGTTGCGCTGTTTTGGCTCGGCTGGCGGGAATAGCCGGTTCAACATCAGATACCGG